>OCTX012258479.1_pt1 | contig 135061 bp, 71 predicted proteins | sample 1539691 | NCBI WGS metagenome assembly OCTX01 (sample SAMN02144231, study PRJEB22623) | gut metagenome | biome: sheep rumen | host: Ovis aries | place: New Zealand
CCTGACAATCATTTTTTCATTGCCGACGACGTAGATGCCCTCAAGCAATCCATTCAATGCTTCCGATCTCTTGACGTTTGCCTTAACCAATGCACCTGAAACTGTGTAGACATTCACAATATCATCGGCATTTTCCGCTGAGATAGATTCTGCAGTGGAAAGTGAACCAGGATCACATGTCCATAACTGAATATCGTCCAAAAGTAAATCGTTTCCAGATTTGTTTGTCTCAAGTCCTCCTGCCACAGAGATAATCTCTAGCTTCAAACTTGGCTTATCTCCAGTCAAAAATATTTTAGCAGACACCTCTTTCCAATCTACACCCTCACCTACAGAATTTCGTTTAACCGTCTCAGAAGTATATGATTTGTCTGAATTCAAATCAGTGACACGAATCGCTATTGCGACAGGAAGGGATGATTGCGACCAATTGTTGATATAACATTTAGCAGTATACTCTCCTTCGCTTAGGTCTGTGATTGTTCTTTCGTAAATCACAGTATTAGCTTCATTACCACAATTCAAGAACAACATCGCTCCAAAGCCAGATTCTCCATATGTATGGTCTGGAGCAAATGTATATCCATTCTTTTTAGGAGTTTCTCCATTGAATGTGTATGCCTGCCATCCCCACATTGTGCCATCAGTAGCTCCATCATACGCACAAGTAACATTGGCAGCCACCGAATATGAGCCTTCTCCAGACACCTCTGATACATATTCAGCGCCAGGAATAGAATATGACAATTCGTATGTCCAGCCATCGTTTGTTGTTTTCTCTTCTTTTACAGGATTGTTGATATCAGAGTAGTCCCATACCCAATATTTGCCCTTTCCTGTGAATGTGCCGAAATCATCCTGCCATACCAACTTTTCTGCAGTTATAGGATTGCCATTGTCGTCGATACAGCATATTCTATCTGTAAATTTCCATGTGTTTGACTTAATCTTTTCACCTTCTTCACTAGTTATTTCACAATAAAATGTATATTCCTGTTCTTCCTTACCAGTAATATGAGTATATGAAGGTTCAGTAGCTCCACTTATCGCCTTGCCATCCTTATACCACTGATATTTACAATTCATGCATGTATCCTTCAATTTGAATGTGGCATTCATTCCACCGACACATTCTGAATTTTGTCCAACAATCACAGGATCATATCCATCAAAAGGGTTTGTTTTTACTGTGTCGTCATCACATGTCCATACCTGGATATCATCCAAAAGCAAATCGTTTCCTTTCTTATTATAGGATTCTCCTCCTACTTTGGACACAATCTCAAGTTTCATTTTAGGTCCAGTCATAGAAATTTTTTGCGAGGTCTCAACCCAATCAAGGCCACTCATTGTAGAAGAACGTGCTACAGGCTTTGACACAAACACATCACCTGAATTCAAATCCGTCAATCTTATATATATCTCAGATGGATTTTCAGAAGCAGACCAATTATTCATATAACACTTTACTGTATATTCTTTTTCTTGCAGATTTTCTATCGTTCTTTCGTAAATCACAGTATTAGCTTCATTACCACAATTCAAGAACAACATCGCTCCATAGGCAGATCCTCCATATGTATGGTCTGGAGCAAATACAAAACCATTTTCCCCAGGCATTTTACCATTAAATGTCTTAGCCTGCCATTCCCACATTGTGCCATCAGTAGCTCCATCCCAAGCACAAGTCACATTGGCAGCCACCGAATATGTTCCTTCCTCATAAGGAATGCCATCATCAGGATATGAAGCTGCAAGTTTCTCCTCATCTTCAGCCGACAAATTGTAAGTCCAACCATTCTCTGTAGTCTTTTCTACTTTCTTTGGGTTGTTGATATCAGAGTAATCCCATACCCAATATTTGCTCTTTTCTGTAAATGTACCGAAATCATCCTGCCATATCAACTTTTCACCTATAGGCTTTCCATTGTCGTCGATACAGCATATTCTATCTTCAAAAGTCCATGTTCTCGACTTGATTTTTTCTCCTTCTGCAGTAGTTATTTCACAATAATATGAATATTCCTGTCCATCTACATTTCCGGTAGTATGTGTATAAGTAGATTCTGTAGCTCCACTTATCGCCTTGCCATCCTTATACCATTGATATTTACAATTCTCATATGTATCCTTCAATTTGAATGTGGCTTTCTTTCCTCCTACACATTCTGAATATTGTCCAACGACCATAGGATCAACCTCCGCATACACCTTGATTCTCTTTATTTTCACAGCAGAATTTGGATTAGATTCGTTCATGTAAACATTTACATCCAACGTTCCATTTGTGATTGCACCTTGTCTAGTATCAAATGAAGCAGGGATCGAAATTGTATATACGCGACTACTATCCGCATAATTAGGAACCATCACATTAATACCATCCGGATGATTTTTAGAATTGTTTGTACCAACCTTTAGAATTGAATGATAAGAACTGTTCAAATGCGGATTTTTATTCAATCCTGAAGGATCCAAATATGATGCAGAATGAGGATTACAAACCTCTATTTCAACACGATACTTACCTCCAATCTTCAATCCACCAACACGATAGTTAAGCAAAAGAGTATTAGATAATACCGATTTATCTCCAGAACTGAATACAATACCCCAATCATCTGTAGTTCTGGCAAATCTTAGTGTATCCAAAAAGTGTGATCTGTATGAAATGCCATAATGTTTTCCACTGAGGAAAGTAGTTTCTGAAGGATCTGTATACACATCGGATGGTAAAGAAAAATCTTCTCCTACCGATATTTCAGGAGAGAATATTCCCTTAAATCCATTTACAGAATCTATAACATTAAAGGATTTTGATTCCGCACCAGAAACAGAAAAATCTGTGCTTGAGACAAGGACTAGCCCTGCAGCCGAACCACCTCCTTGAGCATATGCCTTGGCACAGCCCAATAACAATCCAGCAAGGAACAGCCATAAAGTTAAGAAACGTCGTGTTTTCATAAAATAAAATTTTATCATCATTCAATCATTTGTTGAATATTTAATTAATACATCTATTATAAACCCGTGCAAAATTATAAAAAGTATCCAATCCAAAATTAGAATAAAGTTGACATAATGAATTAATTTAAGTTAATTTAACATATAGTCAACTCAATTAATACAGACTTTATTCACACTGTATAAATTGCAGTTTTTTGGGTTTTTACAAACAGCTATCTAATTGATTTCAAATGTATAACGCAACCAATTATTTTTCAAACGTGAATTCTTGCGAACTTGGAAAAGTTAATTGGGAAGAAACAATACGTCATTTAATAATGAGGCTACCGACCTTTCGATTATCAATCAAAATCACTTCTAACAGGCTAAACATTTCATAAATATTTAATATTCATATACGTTATAATTTTCTTACAAATAAATTTCGAAAATATTTTGTTTTGCCAAATATCACATTTAACTTTGTACATGCAAATCGAGATGGATATTAGATAATGAATGCGACATTAAGACTAATGCGAATCTAGACGTAGATGTTATTAATTAGTAGATGTTATTTATAAAAACATTCATTTTGAATCGAGAGTAATTAGAGTAGTCCCAAATGAATGTTTCTCTAATAATCACCATGTGTTTGCGAGCATATCAGGGAGAACTGGGGAGGGTTCTTTCTTCCTGCGTGTGTTTTTATGTTATTTGTGAACTCTCCACTAAAAAACTTTATCTATGTTATTTTCAAAATTATTGAAAGCGGGTGCAGCAGCATCCCTAGTGTTGACATGTGCAGGTGTGAACGCACAGTCGTGGACATCTAATTCAACTTATGGTTTGTACGTTAATCAGTTGAAGGGAACAAAAGGTAACGTTGCTATCGGTGTGGCAGCAGCAAACAGCTATCAAGGCAACAGACTAACAATCAAGGCTGACTCTGCGAAGAACGGTCTAAGAATCTACGATTACAATGGCAACACAAAACTGCTACAAGGTTCAAACGGAGGTTTGACAGTAGGTGCAGCTTCTACAGCTCCAGCAAATGGACTTTATGTTGCCGGAGCAAGTAATTTAAGAGGCAATTTGACTGTCGCTGGCACTTCAACATTCTCTAAAGCAGCGACATTCAACAATGGTTTGACATCAAAGAGCGGTTTGATCGTGTCAGCAGGATTGGCTAAGTTTGATGGTCCAGTTTCAATGAACAGTACAATGGTAACTAGCGGCAATGCTACATTCAACAGCGGTGTGACAGTAGTTGGAGCAACTACTTTGGCAGGATCTTTGAAAACAACCGGAGCAACAACATTGAATGGTGCTACCACAGTGAATAACACTTTGAATGTTACTGGCAATACAACACTTAACGCCATAACATATGCGAAAGGAGATATTGAGGCCACAGGCCGTGCAATATTGAATGGAGGAGCTATTGTAAAAGGTGGTATTGTTGCTTCTTTGACTGACCACCCAGGTTATCCAGGATCTATCTCTATTGGAGGAACAGAAAAGGCTACTATTAAAGCAAGTGAGTTCTGTGGTTACAAGCCAGCATGTCCAAAGGATTTGTATTTCGACGCCAAAAATTACATTTTCCTAAACGGAAATGTTGGTGTTGGAGTAGAGAGTCCAGCTGCTAAGCTTCATGTTGACGGTAAGATTCTTTGTTCAGGAGAGATTGAGGTTGCAGATTTGAATTCAAACTCAATCAAGGTTAACTCATTGAACGCAAAGGACATCCAGATGGATATGCACGGAGCTGCCGACTACGTATTTGAGGACAACTATGATTTGAAGTCTCTTTCTGAGGTAGAAAGCTACGTCAACGAGCACAAGCACCTTCCTGGTATGCCATCAGCTGCAGAGATGGATGCTAACGGAGTAAGCGTGTCAAAGATGAGCAACCTACTTTTGGAGAAGGTTGAGGAGTTGACTCTTCACATGATCAAACTTGAGAAGGAGAACGCCGCATTGAAAGCAAAAGTCGAATCTTTAAGCAAGTAAAAATATGAGAAAAAAATATTTACTAACCTTACTTTTAGCATTTTTCTCTTACCTGTCAGCCTTGGCTGCGGTAAGCATAGAGGAGGCAAAAGCAAAGGTTAAAGATTACGTGGAGAACACGCTGAAGCTTCAATCTTATGGATTGCTTTATGCAAAAACCGCAAGCACAAAAATTGCTCTAATGTCAGACATAGAGGAGATTTCCGCGCCATCAAACAATTGGGCATTTTTTGTTGATAAAAATCCTGGACAAGATTGGGCACATCCATGTGCATATGTATTCGTTTCGAAGAGTAATGGAGCAATCAGTGTAAAAAATTCCACATTGCCACCAAAGAATCGAGCAGAATGGGACGCTGTTAATCCCCAAAGCACGCTTAAGAAAGCTGTGAAAATAAATTCTTCTGACGCAGTCAATCCAAGCGGATTGATTAACAGTGGGTTGTTTCCCAACAAAAACAAGACAGCAAACAATTGTTATGCCGTAATCATCAGTGGAGGTGCTGACAAATACAACAATTATCCAAGATATTGGAACAATTGTTCAATGGTATATCAAATGTTAAGAAACATCTACGGATACAAGAGAGAAAACATTTATACATTAATAGCAGACGGAACAGATAGTGCTCCAGATATAAATCTAGGATCATACGATTATCCTAACGTCTCTTTGTCCTCTCCCTTGGATTTGGATGGTGATGGAAATGATGACATTAACTATGCAGCTACAAAGTCGAATATCGCAACTGTTTTCAACACATTGAGAAACAAGATGACTTCATCTGATGAACTTTTCATTTACACAACAGATCATGGTTCATCAAATGGTTCAATTTGTTTGTGGAATGAGAGAATGATCCCTACTGAATTTGCAGCAGAAGTCAATAAAGTTGACTTTGTAAAAAACATCAACATCGTGATGGTTCAGTGTTATAGTGGAGCTCACATTCCAGCCTTAACAAAAGCCAAAAGAACAATCATCACTGCTGCAAACAGCTCTGAATCGGCTTGGTCAACTGGCGGAATCAGTGGATACGGTTTCTTCAGCAGATGTTGGGTTGAAGCGATGTCTGGCTACAACGTTTCTAACGGTTCTACAATCAATGCAGACACAGATGGAGACAATGCTATTTCTATGCTAGAATCTTATAAATATGCTGTAAGTCATGATAAAGCCGCTGTCGAAGGATGTTGGACTACAGAAAATGGTGTTCAAGTTTTAAAGTATGAACACCCTCAATATTGGTCTAATAGTTGTCTAGGAGAACGTCAATATTTGAGTGGTCTGCTAGTCGACACAAAGACATTATGCTGTACATTAAGCAGCAACGCACTTAGAAAAGCGACTAGTAGAATCACATCAACAACAAAGATCACAAGAGCCAAGGTTGATTACCAAACGTATGGCAACATCATTTTGAAGAGTGGATTCAAGGTTTCTGACGGTGCTAAATTCAAGGGTACTATCCTTGCTTGTAGATCTTCAAACACTAACAGCTCTTTACGTTCTGCTGATATCTTTGATGATTTTGACTACGAGGAATTCGAAATTGATCCAGAAATCACTGAAATTGATGATGCTGTTTCAGAAGTTGGTGGTATCGAAATCTATCCTAACCCTACTGACGGATTGCTTTACATCAATTCAAGCAGCACAATCAACAAGGTTATTGTGGCTGACATGACAGGTAAGATCATCATGGATGTAAATGGAGGATCAGACAAGGTTGAGCTTGATCTATCTTCAAATCCAAAAGGAATCTATGTGTTGAAGGTTATCTCTGAGGACGACAGCACTGTTGAAAAGATAGTGTTGGAGTAATCGATAATTTTTTACTCAAACTATTAAAGGTCGCTTGTGGCATATTGCCGCAAGCGATTTTTTATATCACACATAAAAAAGGGACGCATAAAAATGACGCACAGGGGAAAAGGTGTACAGGAAAAATAAAAAGACGCACAGGAAAAATAAAAATGACGCACAGAAAAATAAAAGAGACGCACGACCGTGCGTCTCTACATGTTGTATTCATCATCCTGCCTTTGCAAACATATCCCCGGTCAGTTTGAAATCCAGACCTGAATGGATTGGCACGTCACTTTCATCTTCCTCCACAACCTCTCCGTCGCCATCGGCAATCACTTCTGGAACCGGGACATCATCATCGACAATATCTTCCGTCGCAACAGTAGTGGATGCGGATGTGGCGGCTTTCTTTCTGTACTCCTCCAAGAAATCCATCAGTTGGCGTGTGATAAGGATTCTATGCATTGTCTTGAAATCAAGCCTTGAATGTGTTCCCTCACTGGTATGCACCAAATCAATATTGAATGTGGCGCCATTCTCATCTGGCTGCATGTACTGGCTGACTCCCTTAATGAAGTCTTCCGTCAGCGACTTGTCTTCCAAAATAAGGTTGAGATGCATCTTCAGTGCCTCTTTCGCCTCACTCATAAGCTTGAAGTCGGTATATGTGATACGATGCATTTCTGGATGGAATCGGTCTTGTCCGATAGTGGCAGAGAAGACGACGCAATTGTTGACCTGCAGATAGTTGACCATTCCCACGTCTCTTCCCCACAACGCAATCTCTTTCGCTCCCGAATAATCCTCTATCTTAAGGATGACGCCGGGAGTTCCCTTCTGCGACGTCTTATGAGTGATGGACGTGATGATTCCTCCTGCCGTGATTTTGCTGCGTCCCTGAATTTTTTCGATATCTTCAAGCTCGGTGACGCGGGTGTTGCAGATATACTTCAGCAGGATATAATAGTCGTCGAGCGGATGTGCCGACAGATAAATTCCCACCAAGTCTTTCTCCTTCTGCAGACGATCCAACGCTGTCCACTTCTCAAATTTTGGCAACGGCGGCAATGCGATCGACTGAGACACTTCCATGTCGTCAAACAGTGAGTTGCGCGACTGGCTGTTGGCAAGCTTCACCTTCTTTCCAAAGTCGGCAAGCACCACACTGAACTGTATCTCTTTGTTGTTGGACTCGAAGAAATGCTCTCTCTCTATTCCTTTCAATGAGTCGAACGCTCCCGACATCGCAAGACACTCCAAATCCTTCGCTCCACAGTTGACTCGGCTCACAAAATCGTATATATCTGTGTATTTGCCATTCTTTTCTCGCTCCGCTATCAATTCTTCCACCACCGCACGCGACATTCCTTTTATTCCCTGCAGACCGAATCGGATATTGCCGTTGGCATTGGTGCTGAAGAAGCTGTCGGATTCATTCACGTCGGGGCTCAACACTTCGATTCCCATACGTTTGCACTCATCCATAAACTTACGCACATCTTCAATCTTATCCATAGAGCGGGTAAGGTTGGCTGCCATATAGTCGGCCGGATAATGAGCTTTAAGATACGCTGTCTGGTATGCCACCCATGAATAGCAAGTGGCGTGGGATTTGTTGAAGGCATATTTTGCGAACTCCTCCCAGTCTCCCCAGATTTTATCCAACGTTTTTGCATCGTGTCCGTTCTCCACTCCCTGCTTCATGAACTTTGCCTTTAGCTCGTTCATCTTCTCAATCAGTTTCTTACCCATTGCCTTACGTAGGGCATCACTCTCTCCACGAGTGAAATTGGCAAGCTGACGAGACAGAAGCATCACCTGCTCCTGATATACGGTTACTCCATACGTATCTTTCAGGTACTTTTCCATACATGGAATATCATACTCGATCTTCTCTTTTCCAAGCTTACGGTTGATAAACTTAGGAATATACTGAAGTGGACCCGGACGATACAAAGCGTTCATGGCGATCAGGTCTTCAAACACAGTTGGCTGGAGTTCACGCAAATACTTCTGCATACCTGCGGACTCAAACTGGAATGTTCCGATTGTGTCGCCACGTGAATAAAGTTCGTAAGTCTCTTTATCATCAATTGGAATCTTATCTATATCAAGATCTATTCCGTGCGATTTCTTAATATTCTTCAATGCCTCCTTGATGATCGAAAGTGTTTTCAATCCCAAGAAGTCCATTTTGATCAGTCCGACAGACTCAATCACATGTCCGTCATACTGAGTCACCATCACCTTCGTTTTGGTTTCCTTATCCTCCACAGTTGAGATCGGAGCCCAGTTGGTAAGGTCGCCGGCACCGATGATCACACCACACGCATGGATACCTGTCTGGCGGATAGTGTTTTCAAGCTGCGACGCATAGATAAGAGTCGACTTGATCTGCTCGTCATTGCCTTCCACCGCATCACGCATTTCAGGCACATACTTGAAACAGTTTTTCAAGTTCACCTTCGGCACTTTTCCCGTTTTAGGATCGGCAAGACTATCGTCGAATGCGTCTGGCACCCATTTCTTCATCTGGTTGGACAGGCTCAACGGCACATCCTGCACACGGGCGACGTCGGCGATTGAACTCTTCGTCGCCATTGTACCGTACGTGATGATATGAGCCACCTTCTCTTTTCCATATTTCTCTGTAACCCAATCGAGCACCTTGCCTCGTCCGTCATCATCGAAGTCGACGTCGATATCGGGCAATGATATACGGTCTGGATTCAAGAAACGCTCAAACAGCAGGTCATATTTCAATGGGTCGACGTCGGTGATCTTCAAGCAGTATGCCACTACCGAACCAGCGGCAGATCCACGTCCCGGACCGACGCTCACTCCCAACTCTTCACGTGCCGCGCGGATGTAGTCCATCACAATCAAGAAGTAGCCAGGGAATCCCATCGTCTTCATGATATGAAGTTCGAAGACGATACGCTCAGTCTGCTCTTCAGTCAGATTCTCTCCGTAACGCATGTGAGCTCCCTCCCACGCAAGCTTGTTCAAATAGTCAGCTTCGAGTTTTATACGGTAAAGTTTGTCGTATCCACCGAGTTTTTTGATCTTCTTCTCCGCGTCTTCCTGACTCAACACCACATTATGGTTCTCATCCTGAGTAAACTCGTCGAACAGCTCTTTTTCCGTGATGCGTTGACGATACTCCTCCTCTGTTCCGAAATCTTCAGGGATCGGGAACTTAGGCATGATAGGGTCGGACTCGATACTGTAGACTTCAACTTTGTCTGCCACATCAAGAGTATTTTCAAGGGCTTCTGGGATATCACTGAAGATTTCCGCCATTTCATCGGGAGTTTTCAGCCACTCCTGCTTTGTATATGTCATACGTTGCGGATCGCTCAACAGTTTTCCCGTCGACAGGCACACCAATCTTTCGTGGGCTTCGGAGTGTTCCTCCTCCACGAAATGGACGTCGTTGGTGCAGACCACCTTAATGCCAAGTTTCTGAGCGATAGCGACAAGCTGAGGATTCACCCTCTGCTCTGCCTCATACACGCTTGTGTTACCATTAGGTTTATCAGTCTTATGACGTTGTATTTCGATATAGTAGTCGTCGCCAAACAGATCCTTGAACCATTTTGCGGTTGCCTCAGCTCCTTCCAGATCATCAGACATTATCTTCTTAGGAAGTTCACCACCCAGACAAGCGGAGCAGACAATCAGATCCTCATGATACTGCACGAGCAGGTCCTTGTCGATACGTGGACGGTTGTAATAACCGTCGACCCAAGCCTTGGAAACGATTTTACAAAGATTCTGATAGCCATGCTTGTTTTTGGCAATCAGGATCAAGTGCCAACCACTGGAGTCGGCAATAATACTTTTGCCCGCCTCCTCTATACGGAAAGTATTGTCATGGTCGGTATGTTTTCTACGGGCACAATAACACTCGCAGCCGATAATCGGTTTGAAAATCTTATTTTTCAGTTTGGCGATTTCCTCCGTAGCGGCAGCTTTAGCCTCATCAGTAGATTCAGGATTGTCCAAAATAGCCTGCTGTTCACCTATTGCTCCCTTCGTCTTCTTATTCACCTTGATAGCATAGTCTGTCAGCTCCTTGATACCAAACATGTTGCCATGGTCAGTCAAAGCCATAGCGTTCATTCCTGTTCTCAGACATTTGTCAATCAAGTCAGGCACCTTACTCATTCCATCCAAAATAGAATAGTGGGAGTGGACATGAAGGTGAACGAATTTATTTTCCATCTATTATATATTTACAAAACGTATATATTTTGTCTATAATCTTCATTAGGTGCACATCCATATGATGTGCATATTCATCTTACACCGTATGAGACGCTCATCAATATGAGACGCACGAACATATGAGGTACACGGGCCATATGAGGTACACGGGCCATATGAGACGCACGACCGTGCGTCTCTACGGGCGATTAATCCTCGATACGGATTGTGCGGACGGCTCTGACACGGTCGGCGCTGGTTTTAGAGCTGCGTCCGACGGTATTGTTTTTGAAATTTATAGCCCAGGCAAAAATGTAATCATACTCTGTGCTGCTCCAATACCATGTGTTCGCCATACTCACACCGCCCTCCGCCTTCAGTCTGCGGTTGAGTCTGTTGATGTCATCCTTTATCGTACGCAGTTGGCCCTCACTTGGCAGATACCAGTCTGTTTTGCCGGCCGCCGTATACGACTTAGCCGCCTGAGCCGCGCACTCAGCATTATCCATAGTTTTCTCTATGTAGTTGCAGATGGCCGCAGTGTTTTCTGCCCCACGCATATCAAAGTTTGCCTCATGCCACTCACGAGTAGTGTACGGGGAATCGCCATCGATATCCACTCGGTCTGCTCCCCATGAATATGTTTTTCCATAGTCGACATCCGTCATTGCAAGGATATAGCCGTATTCATAATCCTCCGACACATAAAAAAGGATTCCTCCTTCCTCCTCTATATAGTCGCCAATCTGATAGGTGTCCAGTCGACGCACGTCCGGATCCGACTTCGTTGCCACCATCATACGCCAATAGTCGTCGTCCTTAGTGGCAAACGTCAGCGTCACGAAATGAGATTTATCCGACGTCTTCAACATCACCATCTCATTTCCGTCTCGATAGAACGTTTTTGTGCGGGTCTGCAACACCAGACGATATTTAGACAGATTCTTATCAATGAATCTGTTCGCATTAAACTTAGTCGTGGTTATGACAACATTGCAAAGACGTTTCCAAGAACGTTCAAACGACATTCTGTAGTCGATTCCATACGTCCACTCCAACACAGACACATTATTGTCCGCTAGTTTTTCCGGCGACATTGAAAGCCATCCCTTACGGTTGAGCAAATTATCAACGTCAGCAAAGCTCTTCTTCTTACGAGCCTTGTTGAGCTCAGAAATCGTTATGAAATCAGGGGCATCAGCAAAAGCAGCCGACACCTCCGTTAACATCAAAATACACAATAATACCCTAATTACAATCATACCCTTTTTCCTTTTCTGTAAAGATACAAAGATAGGATTAATTTTGAAAATATATGCATTTTGGAATCTAATGTTGAATTTTAAAAAATCATCATATATTATGGCTTTATCATCACATAATTCTGAAACATAAATCGTCAACAACATCATTAATTATCGCATACGTTTTCTGTATGGATTCAAATGATAACACACACGTCATTATCGTTACACGCACGTCCAATTTGCGGACGTACGTGTAATCAATCGTGCGAATCAATCACAAATACATATTCACAAAACGTACGTTTCGTTAATCACAATCACATATCATAATCGTTACACGCACGTCCGTGCGTCTCTACGGGTTTGGGTTCATGGGATAACGATTCTGATTAATGTTTTGAAAACATATATGTAATCCCAACCAATGACATACGTCTCTATCCGTGTCAAACGTACCAAACCGCATACACATAAATATTTATCAAACATTTATCTTTTAATACAAATATCTAGGTTTCTCCATTTTTTTATTTTAGCGTCCGGAAAAATTGGAGACACATGATGATTTGTTTGATGATGCATTGTCAGACGTACATCCGACAAAAGACGCACGTCCGAGAAGAGACGCACGTCCGTGCGTCTCTACAAGATGGGTTTCCAAAACTATAGAATTATATTACCATACATAACAGACCATGAAGAAAACACTACTATCTATCGTTGCTTCAGTTGCAACTTTTTTCGGTGCCACACTCCAATCGTTTGGAGTCTCCGTATCCAACCCGCTCATCTACTCTGATGTGCCAGACCCTTCCGTCATCCGTGATGGAAACAAATACTATATGGTGAGCACAACTATGCATTGTGCTCCGGGTGTTCCGATTATGATGTCGGAGGATTTGTCGAACTGGCGTACCGTCAACTATGCCTACCAGACGCTCGACAACGGAGACAACCAGAGTCTTAATGGCGGCAAACATGCCTATGGAAAGGGTTCGTGGGCTTCTTCGCTTCGTAAGCATAAAAACAAATACTATATTCTTACTCCGTCGTACACAACAGGAAAGACTCATCTTTTCTCTACTGACGATATCGAAAACGGCACTTGGGACGAGGTTCGTCTGCCATTCTATCATGACCCTTCTCTTTTCTTCGACGACGATGACCGTGCCTACATCATTTTCGGCAGCGGTGAGTTTAACATCATAGAGCTCAACAGTGATCTTAAAAGCGTGAAGGGTGGAGCCTCAAAACTTAACATTCCTATCGACCAGACTACTGGCACTAACGGCTATATCGTGAAGTGTGAGGGTGCACACATGGAGAAAGTCGACGGCAGATACTATCTTTTCGCTATCTCTTGGCCAAACGGCAAATGCCGTACTGAACTGGTGTTCCGCTCAAGCAGTTTGAAGGGCAACTATGAAGGCAAGATCGCATTGCAGGAAAACGGTGTGGCTCAGGGTGGAATCTTCGACACTCCCGACGGCAAATGGTATGCTATGCTTTTCCGCGACTCTGGTGGTGTGGGACGTATTCCTTGGCTTATACCGGTCTCTTGGGAAAACGGTTGGCCTAACATGGGCAGACAGGCAGCTCGCAGCGTCGACTTGCCAAATCCCGTGGAGCCAGCATACAGTATGGCGACGTCGGATGATTTCGAGTCGACTACCCTGCCTCTTGAATGGCAGTGGAACCATAATCCCGACAACTCTAAATGGTCGTTGTCTGCCCGTCCAGGATATTTGCGTATCACAACAGGCCGCACCGACAAGAGTCTTTACTGGGCAAAAAACACTCTTACTCAAAAAACGTTCGGTCCAAAATGTTCAGGCCGTGTGGCTCTTAATGTGAAAGGTATGAAAGACGGTGATATCGCCGGACTTGCTGCTCTTCAAGATTCATTCGGATTCGTAGGTGTGGAGAAACAGTGGGGCAAACTAAACATCGTCCAGCAAAAGACTGTGACCAGAAATGCATCTGTGCCATTTGACGGAGAGACAGTATATCTACGAATCGATTTTGATTTTACAAAAGACAGAGCATATTTCTTCTATAGCACAGACAATCAGAAATGGAACTCTATTGGGAAAGACATTCCTCTTCCATACACTCTTGGAATGTTTGCTGGATATAAATTCGGACTTTTCAACTATGCGACGTCGCAAGCTGGAGGATACGCCGATTTCGATTGGTTCAAAGTGGGAGAAGATGTCTACGACGAGATTTACCTCGGACAGATCAAAGAGCCAGAAGTTGTTGGCCCATACAATGAAGTGGCAGCCAGTATTCCAGGCGTAGTGGAGGCAGAAAACTATAACACAGGTGGAAATAACATCTCTTACTACGACATAGACAGAAGCAACCGTGGCGGAGAATACAGGAAAGACGGAGTGGATATATATGCGTCAGATGAAGCCAATGGTTTTGCTATCGGATATTGCGAGGCAGACGAGTGGATGAACTACACTGTGAATGTGGCAGAGGAAGGTGAATACACCGTGTCGGTGAGAGCAAGTGAAGAGGGAGAAGTTGAGGCTGGCACCGTCCACGCATCTCTTTCAAATGAGGTTGGCGACGCAATTGACATAGAGGTTGGCACCACAGGAGCATGGGATGTCTACGGTGAATTCAAGCAGAATGGTAAAATCAAACTTCCTGCTGGAGAATCAACCATTCGTCTGACAATCAAGAAATCGTGGGTGAACATCGACCGTCTGACATTCACGAAATGGGATCCGTCTGATGTTGATGACACAGAAGCAGAGAAGATTTTAATCATCAAAACAGATGACGCGATCAAAATCATCGGTATTGATGGGGTAGAGACGCTCGGTCGTGCGTCGCAGCAACAATCACCATATGGAATAGGCCATGCGGTTCAGCCATTAAGAATTGAGATAATAAATGCAGAAGGAAAGACGATACGTGTATCCAACAAAACAGAAATTCCGACATCAGGAATCGTTTCTGGCATCTACACAATCAGAATAATAACAGACAGCAACGTGATATGTAAAAAACTGACATTGAAATAACATAACACCCGTAGAGACGCACGGTCATGCGTCTCTGGAATGGACGTACGTGTTTACGTCCGTACATAAAAAAATGCCGTGACGGATTTTCCCGCCACGGCATTTTTTTACGACAACCATAACAATAAGATTTTTAGAGAATCTGTATACAGAGCTATTAACTTCATTAAAAAATTAACGCAAGCAAAAAGAGAACTACGCTTTCTCCCAATTTGTCAGGACAAATCATTTATCGGAAAATCAATAAATTATTTTTATTTCCTAAAATTCATTTTGCATATACAACAAAAACAGCTACATTTGTGCTGAAAATAACAAAATAATAAATACTTTATGACACTTTGAATTGTATACTAGACTAAAGATAGCCAGACAAACACAAAGAGTCTTGATGCGAACGTGATGTGATTTGGAAATCAAAAAGACAATTTGATAGATTAATAAAAATAATTAATACGGAACTCAGGTATTTTGATTTATCGAATTGGGTCACAATCATTGTCACAGATTGATTTTTATAATTATTGAATGTTTTTTCGACACTCAATAATGTTTATAGTATGTGATTGTTGCTTATTGCATGTGTTGTTTCGCGATAGTCTTGTCTCTATAATGCATAAAAAGAATTAATGGAGGGTTATTCTTTTTTACGCATATTTAATTTTACCCTCCACATAAAAAAAATATATGTTTAAAAATTTACAGAAAATGGGTGCATTAGCATCCTTGATGTTAGCAGTAACTGCTAATGCACAGACTTGGCAAACAGACCAATCAAACAAGAGTGTCTACACTATTCCATCTGACGCCAATATGGTTGTTGGAGCTACGCCAAGCAGTTGGACAAAATCAAGCAAAGTATTTATCAAGTACGGAAGTTCTCAAAAAGGATTAACTATCGCCAACGCCAATGGCGATGTTAAACTTCAGTTGGCTAATGATGGAGAGTTGTCAGTTGATGACTTAAATGTTAAATATTATACTAGTCTTAATGAACTAAGTGTTAGTGGAGAAACGTTCCTTACTGGGGCATGCTCTGCTTATTCGTCTTTTAATTTTTATGAAGGGTTGACATCTCAAAAAGGTTTACAAATCGGTTCTTCTTCACCAAACTTTAAAACTTGGGTGAACATCAGCGGACCTAACGAATTTATGAAGATGACAGTGTCTGGTTATGGTGGTCTAAAGCCATTCACATTTGAAGCAAGCAAGTTCATATTTTCTAATGGTAAAGTCGGTATTGGTGTAACAAATCCTACTGTTGCACTTGATATTGTCGGAGACATTAGATGTCAAGGTAATGTAGATTTAATCTCTATGAATTCTCAGTCAATTAATGTTGAGAATCTTGCTGCTAAGGATATCACAATGGACATGAAGAACGCGGCCGACTATGTATTTGACGCCAATTACGATTTGAAGTCTCTTTCAGAGGTTGAAAAATTCGTCAACGAACACCACCACCTACCAGGCATGCCTTCTGCAGCAGAAATGGACGCTAACGGAGTAAGCGTTTCAAAAATGAGCAATCTTCTTTTGGAGAAGATTGAGGAGTTGACTCTTCACATGATTCAACTTGAGAAAGAGAATGCTCAGCTAAAAGCCAAGTTCGAATCATTAGGAAAATAATATTATGATGAACAAAACAGTTGCCACTCTGTTTTTGTCTTCATTTGCTTGTCTCTCTTCAATGGCAGCGACAAGTTATGAACAAGCCAAAACAGTGGTGAAAAATTATGTGGAAAACACCCTTGGATTGGAAAATTACCAACTTTTCGGTAATGAGAATTCTCTATCCAAGGTTGAGATTTCGTTTGAAGAGCCTGTAAAGGTTGATTCTTCTGGTTGGACCTTCTTTATTGACATGATGCCTCAGGCAATGTGGGGACATAAAGCAAAGGTGGTGTCGGTTTCTAAAGAAAACGAGTCAATGGTCATTAATGATGTAAATATGCCATTGGATAATCTGGACGGATGGTCTGATATCACACCGGTATTCTCCAAATTAAGATCAGCTAATGCGAATGAGCCTTATGCCATTAATTCTCTCAAATATGATAGCAATAGATTTTTGAGCAAAGGTCAGTTTAAGAAGACGAGCAAGAGCAGTCCAAATTCATACGCTGTTCTTTATTGTGGAGGTTCTAATCGTGACAAGTTTTTCCTTTCTTTCTGGAACGACTGTGCTTTGACATATCAATTGTTGAGAGATGTATATGGCATTCCAAAAGAAAACATTTATGTATTGATGTCAGGAGGTCCTAATAACACGACAAAGGTGATGTCAGCAAAATCTAAGCAGTACGTTGATATGCCTTTGGATTTGGATCGCGATGGCATAAATGACATAGCATATTCTTCATTGCCAAATGATGTCACAAAAGTGTTTGAACTGCTGAAAAGTAAAAGTGCCAGCAAACAATTTGAAAGTTTGTTTATCTATACAATAGCTCATGGAATATGCAGTGGAGGAGAAATGACGTCATGGGGGAATGGAATAAGGGTTTATGCTAACGATTTAGCAAAAGAGATTGACAAGGTCAATGCAAAATCCATTTCCATTGTGATGAACCAATGTTATTCAGGTTCGTTTATTCCAGCACTTTCAAAAAATGGAACTGCGACAAACCGAACAATCATCACTGCCGTCAATCCTAATGAAAGTGGCATTGTAGAATCTGATAACGGTTATTATTTAAATTGTTATTTCACAAAAGCTTTTATGTGCGGACTCTCGGATCCGGAGGAAAGCGATTACAATGGAGACGGAGAAGTGTCAATGTTAGAAGCATTCAGATTTGCGAAAGAGAACAACCCAGCTTCAACCGAAGGCATTCCATATGCATATGATGTTTTTGACATAGAATTAAAGTGGGAACATCCACAATACTGGTCAGCTGACTGTTTCGGAGAAAAGCAGGTAGTAAACGGTGGAGTTGCTAAGGAGATTACCTACAATTCTAATATAAGCAATAGATATGTTGTGAAATTTGCAGAAAATTTGGTTAAATCTTCAAGCATCATAACTGATTACGCCGATGTCACATACTCGTCTTATAATAAGATTTCCTTGAGACCTCCATTCTCAAATAGAGGAGGTTCTGTTTTCCACGGACGCATTCTTTCTTGCCAGAATTCAAACGTTACTACTCCTAGTGACGGAACTGCTTGTCAGAAAGCGAGTGAAAATACGACCTATTCTAAAAACATCGGTTCTTCTTCACTATCTATCTTCCCTAATCCGACATCTGGTGTTGTATATATCAGCATCAGTGACAAGGTGATTGATAAGGTGGAAGTTGTTGATGCTCTAGGAAATACAGTATTGTCTGTAGAATGTGACAACAATGAGATTTCTATAGATTTGACCAAGTTCGGCACTGGAGTATATTTCGTAAAGGTCACTTCAGAGAGTGACACCGTTGTTGAAAAAGTTGTTTTGAAGTAATAATATTTGTCATATATAACTCCTATTTGTCAGAATAGTTTTCTGACTTTAAGATAGGATTATAGATAAAGTGTTATAATCATTTGACAAGTTCCAAACACGTTAGTGTTTTCACTTAATTTTGTCAAGATAAAATTAAGTCTTATTAGAAGATCATTGCGGCCTATGGCAACAATGATCTTCTTTTTTGTCAAACGCACTGTATTTTTCTGTTATCATTTCACTATATTTTGTTGCATTCCGCATTTATAATTTAGCATTTATTCCACCGTTATATCCGTACGCTTGGATTTGACTGAATACGAAAATTTCAACTCTTTCTTTTCTCCTGGTTTCAGATTAAGTTTCCAAGTGAGTTTACCCTCCTTCTCGTCTACCTCTGCTCCACCATTATCAACCAACACCACCTTGATATCATCCACTGTAGATACAGGGAATTGATCCTCCACCGTCACCTTGACAGACTCAGTTTTATTGTTTTTCACTGTGATCAGCCACTCACGCTCAACCTTGTCGGATGTCTTGATCAGATTCTTCGACGAGTATGTACGCATATCTTTTCTGTCGACAGCCAACTCCTTGTCTTTTCCGATGGAAAGGTTCAAAGTATCCTCCGTCTGACGTGCGTTAATGAAGATCTCACCCATATACATATTGTTCAAGAACAGTTTGACCGCACCGTCGAGCAGATCCAATTTCTTCCAATTTGGAATAGACGCTACAAGATAGACATCCTTGGATAACTTTGGCACCGCATAGTAGTTATACTCCGCGTCGACAGAGAAATCCTTCACCACCACCTCATGGTCAGCACCGTCGGCAGGAATATTATTTTTCCCTTCAATATCTGCGACGTAATTACGTATTGCCATCTGCGGGATATTAGACTCCATATCACTGCCCATCATAGATTGTGAGACACGTTTGATTCGATTCTGATCGATATAATTGTAATAATGGCTTCCTACCTCAGACTCTGTAATTTTTGAGCTATTATTGTCCATTCGCACATTTCTCACCATCACATTCTTGCCTCTGGCTGTGCAAGATGTGGAGTTATAACCAGAATAGCTGAAGCTGACACTCTTGTTGATCGGCACCAACAACTCATAATATCCATTTTCATCAGACTCTGTCTTGCGATCGTCTCCACAAGTGACCAAAGCTCCCTTCAACGGACCTTTCCAATCACGCACCACTCCCATAATCTTCACATATGGATTAGTATAGTCAGCAGTATGGACACTTCTTCCGACATACGTTCCTGATGGCACGATATAACGTCCCAATTCCGGTTTTTCATTGCTCACAGTCGGATCATTTTGGGAAAGTTTCAGTTTCACATTATTCCATTTCTCTTTTGTCGCCTGGCTCACGTATGCCTTCTGCACCAGATGAAGCTTGGTGTCATTCTTGGCTATGCGGGCCTCGTAGAATGGCATCCAGGCAGCATCCTCCACAAAATAGTTGATCTCCAACTCACAATTTGAGGCTGCAGACGACTCCAGCTTCACCAGAAGAAAACTCATCGGCTCCATCTGTTTGCCGTAGAGCAGATTCATTTTCTGCTCATTAAGGGTAAGTTCTTCCTGATATTTCTTCATTCGTTTTTGGTAGTCGTACTGCCTTGTGATAATGTCATTCAAATCATTACGCACATAAGAAGCTATACCCTGTAGCGTGGGAGCAGTGAAACCATTATTGCCACCTATATTATTACTTTTCAGCACCAAGTCACGTTCCCTGTCGAGCACTTCGCTCTTACTCTGCAGAATATCAATGGAATCACGCAACTGCGAAGCTCTCTTTGTCAGAGCAGCGACCTCTTTACCAATCTGTTTCTGACCTGGCACCTCCACATCATAATCAATAGAGGAAAGAGTAGCGTTTCCACTCTTCACCCCCACCTGCACAGAGTTTTGCTCCAGCATTGGCGTAAGCAACGGAATTTTCACCTCCGTCACCCCACTCTTGACATTCACCTTTGCTGTACGCTTCACCATTGCACCGTTGGAATAGACCATCACCTCATTTATCTTTGATTGAGTCTCCACTGGTGCTGCGAAAGCTGTGATGACGCCAAAAGAAAGACAACCTGCTAATATATTTTTTAATTTCATATTTTCTTATTTTTAGTTAAGACGGGGTACACGTTCCCCACAATTACGCATTATGAATTGTTCTAAAGTTCTTGATCAGACATCAGTTTATCGAAAAGGAACTCATCTTTCACCTTCACCTCATAATTGATATTGAGTTCTTTCTTCTCTCCAGGAGCAAGATGAAGCGTCCATTTCAAACGGCCCTCCTTCTCGTCGACTTTTGCATTGCTTGACTCCAACAGAGTGACTTTTGCGTCATCATTTGTGGCGACTGGAATCTGATCCTCCACCACGACATCCACAGCCGTCTCCTTATTATTCTTCACTGTGATCTGCCAGCTTCGTGTGACCTTCTTGGCTGTTCTCAGCAGATTCTTTTTCTCCTTAGTAGCCTTCAATGTTCGCTCCACTCCGATGTTTTTCTCCACACCAAGAGAAAAATGCAAAGTGTCTTGAATCTCTAACGGTGTCCAATAAGAGTCTCCGACGTAGGTATTATCCAAGAAGACGCGGAGTTTTCCCTTTAGCAATTCATAGTCACGCCAGTTTGGAACTTCAGCCAGCATGTAGACGTTAGGGGTTATCTTAGGTGCGGCATAATAGCTGAATTTAGCCGGGATACTCTGAGTGCCCAACGTCGCCTCATGTTCTGATCCGTCCGACGGGATTGTGTTCAACGTCGTCGACTCAGCAGTGTAGTCCTGCAGTTTCGAGAAAGTAGACAGATACAATCCTGAGCCATATTTTGCCCCCTTCTTTGTGGTGATCATAACGACTCCATTCGACGCACGTGATCCATAAATAGAAGCGGCTGATGCATCTTTCAAGAACTCCATATCTAAAATATCCTCTGGATTGATTGAAGCCAACGGATTTGAAGTGCCATCACCCATTGGCACTCCGTCGACAACATACAATGGTTCGGCACCAGACAACGAAGGTACTCCACGCACACGTACAGAAGAAGCTTGTCCCGGTTGACCAGATGAAGATGTCACTTTAACACCAGACACTCGACCTGCCATAGCCCGGTCTAATGAAATTGCTATATTTTTCTTAAGTTTTTCCTCGCTTAGAGAGCATACCGCACCTGTGACATCACTCTTCTTTTGAGAACCATAATTAGACACCACAATTTCATCTTCAAATTCTTCAATTTCATCTGGTTGATATCCATAGATGGACGACTCATCAACATTCATATTCACATTGAGCATCATCACATTATCTGCATTCACGCTCTTTTCCACAGTGTAATGACTTGTATGAGTGAACTTTAGATGGCTGTTTTCTGGAACCATTATTTCATAGAAACCAGAAGTATCCGTCTGAGCGGTGACATTTGTAGACGTGCTAGTGACCAAAACGCCCTGGATACTTCCTCGATCGTCACGCACCGTTCCCATCACCTTCACCATCTTCTTTTCTGAAGACGACGATGATGAGTTGCTATAAGTTTTAGGTAGAGTATAACGTTTCAGCTCTGGTCGGGCATTATTGTCGGAAGGATTCGTTCTGGTGACGGTCATTTTCACGTCTTTCCAATCCTCCTTTGTCTTTTGTAGCACCATCACCTTTTTCGTGACATCCATAGATGGTTTATTCTCAGAGATTCGCAACTCAAAGAATGGAGTCCACTCAGCCTCTTTCACCACATAGTTTAAAATCAAATCAGTCTCCCCAGAATTTTTCGACACCAATGAGATGTACAATGCGCCCTTAGGCATCATAGCCCTTTCATCCAAAAGTTTCATCTCCTGACCAAGCATCTGTTTTTCCTGTTCCAACTTTTTCTGACGCTGGTTATATCCCAATTTCAAGTCGACGATTTCGTCAAGATCCCTGCGGAGAAAAGACGCCACCCCACTCAACTGCAATGAATCAAAACCCTTAGACCCTCCCACACTATTATTATTCAACACAATATAGCGTTCGTGATCCAAGACGGAGCTATAAGAGCGAATCAAATCCAAAGAATCAGCGATCAGTTTGGATCTCTTCACCAACGAATCATTGGCTTTAGCAACGTCGGCACGATTAGGCATCTCCATCTCCACATGCACCTTGCCCAACGAGATATCCGCATTGGAAACACCCACCTGCACCGACTTTCTGTCGAGCACCGGGCTAAGCATAGGGATCTTCACCACCGTCACACCGGCAGGAATCTTCACATGGGCTTTACGGCTCACTAAAGCCCCTTGTTTATAGACGGTGACCTTTTCAATCGTGGAATTGACCGACAAAGTGTCCGCAAAGAGGCTTTGCGACATCAAACAGGCAGTCAAAAAGACAAATAGGTAAATAATTCGTTGTTTGAGCATATATTTTGAATTATAGTTCAACGCACAAATATAACAAAATAAAGAGCGAACCTACATAAAAACATATTTATTTTTCTGGAGACAGACAAGTAGAGTTACATATCGAATGAAAAATCAATAACATCATGTCCACCCTATTGACATATACACATAAAAATGGACGCACATCTCCATGAGACGCACGTCCGTTTTATACATAATCATACATAACAGTTAGGATTGCCTATTAATCTGAAGGAGTTCCAACAGTCAATCACAGCTTGGTCGTTTGTACTTCTAATGGTCTGATCAACATCTAGAAGAAAATCTCTTACTTTTATAGAGTCGCTGTCAAGCAACTCTGTCATAATTTCACAGATTCTAGTCAAACTGTCTATTTTGACGGCATCTATAGATCCGAAAAAAGCTCTGGCTTTACCCGACAACACCCAATTAACTCCAAAGGGGACATCGCGCTCTTTTTTCAAGGTATCACATGTCATTGAAAATATTGTGTCAATAGGAGTATGGCATTCCTGTTCGGCAATGTGTTTCCAACGGATTCCCATATAGCCAGTCCAACCCCTACTTCTTCCATGCCCGATGTAAACCACCGAACCTATCCTTTCCTTAAAGAGCTTTGTAATCAAATTTTCCCTTGATATTTTTTCAGCGTACCATTTGACAACGCTCATATCGGCAGACTTGCATTTTTTATGCGTGGCATTGTAGAATCTGTTGCTCAACTTTGTGAACAAATCTTCCCATGGAGAAAGAAGCACCAAACGTCTTTTCTCTTTTTCTGAAGGGTTGTGTTTCATCTTTTCAACTATCAAAGGCAACTCAGTAGTCTCTGCATAATAGTATATACAGACAAGCACTCCGTTCACAACAGGAGCAGGAGTAATATTGACACAATCAAAAGTTAACGGTGCCACAACATAAATAATGCGAGAATCAGTGAATTCAAATCTCGAAATCACTGATTCTACGCTAAATTGCTGACAATCGACCTCTTCTATCTGCTCTACCAATCCTTCTTGGCTCTCTGCAAATATGTAGATAGCATGATTATCCATAAACTAACTTACCAAGGCACTTGATTTCGTCGTCATAATTTTCTTTTGAATTATCGTACCAGCTGTAGGTTCTGTGATATGTCACATCATCGTTGTTTGTTATCAAACAATAGCAATATTCAATCACTTTTCCTTGTTGTTCCAAGTTGAAATATTTATGGAAAAGGCTATTTGAATTTTCCTGCGTCACTTGTTCATTTGCATTTCTTATTTTGGCAAATGCTTCATTTATAATGTAACCTTCATCGGTGAATTGATCTACTAAAGCATCTAACATATAGGACTCACCTTCTCTCATATACTGCCATACATGTGTCAACTCATGGATAAGAGTCGGGAAATAAAAATGTTTTCCTACCGTTTTGCCAAGTATAGAGTCAAATCCCTTTGGCTTTAGCGTTTCACCATCAGATGGATCAAAATGGATGGTTGTTCCAACCGTAAATGGTCTTCCAGAATCTCCCATTTTGTCTTGACATTTTGATATAATTTTATCGACTATTCTTTTCCATGATTGTGCCAAATCGTCTGATTTAAACTTTTCTGTAAGACGTACTTTAGAATAGTCAATGCTGTTGCCAAAGACTTTCTTTGCTTCTTCTATTTCCACTTTGTACAATTTACGATTGTAAGTCAAATGATTCATTAAGACAGAAGCGATCTCACCAACAACGCCATAGCCAAGATCAATAGCACCATTCATAATGTCATAAGCAGCAACCTTTAGATCATTATAATAAGTGTCAACAATCTTTTCTTTATAACTGATTGATTCGTCTTTTATGGCTCTGAAGACATCAGTCAGCGAGTATTTCAATTTTTCAAGACTGCTGAGCATGTCTTTAATAGAAGCTTTAGGATTCATAATGAATTCGACAATGATTTCAGTCAAACCACAGCCAGCTTCTATTAGTCCTGACACCGTATAGAATACGGCCTTTGTACCTAACTTGATCGTGTCAGCAACTATCTTTCCGATTGTCAATCCTCCTTTAAACAATCCTTTAACTATAGAAGAGACTCCTGTCAAACAATCTTCCTTGACGAATGTTAAAAAGTAGTCGACGTCGTTGTTTAATCGTGCTGTGGCCTCTCCCACCTTTTCCAAACTGTAAATTGTTCCAGCTCTGAATCCGTCAATTGTAATTGTATATAATTGAGCCAAAGCATTCTTCGAAGTTTCCCAACCATTGTATACAGCCGTAATGGCAGTTTCTCCTTTATTGAGTGCCCAAGTCACAATATCCGCAGCTTTACCACCCGCATATTTAATGGCTTGAATGGAATCTTCCCAAATTTTACTTGTCACATTTTCAGCCTGAGTGAATACCCAATCCATTATCTCACCAATTGGACCTAAGTTCTTGACAATACCAGTAACAACTCTTCTGAACGCCGTATAAGAAGCTTTTGCTACCATTGCCAATATTTGACACGTTTTGACACCAGCTTGATAAAGATCCTTTACGAATGATTGAGTGTATTTGTATGTTGAAACGCTCACTTCTTTCACCAGTTTTGCCACATGTGATGTGTTTTCCAAAACTAAATTGAAAACATTTTTACCCATTTGTGCAGAACATTCGATGGCAGCTTTTACGATGTTCACACAACTTTGACTGACGCTAAAGAAAAAATCCACGGCAGATCTTGCAAATTCGATACCTGTTTGGGCTATACTTTTGAAAATATCAACAGCACTAGTGCCAACTCTCGTCAATGCGTCTAAAGCGTCTTTGTATATCTCCGTTCCCTTATCTATCGACCATAACACAACGTCTTCTACAGTAGCACCAATTGATTTAAAGTTCCTCACAATATCATTGATACTATTGTTCAACGCACTATACATTTCGTTGAACAATCCTTTCACTGAGCCTTTTAGTTCTTTCAGAGCCTTTAAGGCATTCGTCTTTAGATTTTTAGGGTCAGAGAAGAGAGTGACGATAATGTCTTTCATCATTGTTCCCGTTGCAATCAACACCTTAAACGTAGTTTTAACCACTTCATAAGTTGCAACTAGAATATCTTTGATGATTGAGACAACACTAATTCCAATCTCTTTAAGTGCACTGATGAATTTTGCAGCTATTTCATACGTTTGCTTTGCTGCATACACAATAGCATCTTTTATTCCTATAGCCAAAGTTTTAAGTGCATCAACAACAATACTTAAAAGTTCTTTCGCTGTATTATAGACATTGACCACAAATTCACCAATTGCAAGGCCAATCTCTTTTATACATTCTATCGCCTTTTTTATGAATGACTTACATTCGTTGTATGCCTTGACAAAAAAGTCTCTACAACTTTTTGCCACATCCACCGCAAAATTCTTTATGCTGTAGCCGATTTCTTTGCAGAACTTCATCAAATTCTTGATTTGATTTTTGCTCCAGTAGTAAGCTTCCTTAACGAATTCGCCGATAGCATGACCTAAATCTTTTATTGCATTACCTATGGCTTTGAATACTTCGTAGGCACATTCTGCAGCTTTTTTCAAAATCGAGCCAATAGCGACACCTGCCTCTACGATTGCATCAACTATGACCTTTACTTTGCTGTAAACCAGTTTGGCAACGTCTTCTAGAATTGTTTTTATGTCGTCTAAAGTATCCTTAATGGCTTTGATAGCCGCCTTGAATACAACTTCAGCGTAGTTGTATAGTTCAACAAAGAATTCGCCAATTTTCTGGCCGACTGATTTTAGTCCGTCAATAACATCGATGATGAACTTCTTACAACTATTAATTATGGTTTTACACGTTTTTGCCACATCCTCCGCAAAATTCTTTATGCTGTAGCCGATTTCTTTGCAGAACTTCACCAAATTATTGATTTGATTTTTGCTCCAGTAGTAAGCTGCCTTAACGAATTCGCCGATAGCATAACCTAAATCTTTTATTGCATTACCTATGCTTTTGAATACGTCATAAGCACATTCTACAGCTCTTTTCAAGATCGAGCCAATAGCGACACCAGCATTTATAATTTCTTTAACTATGCCCTTTACTTTGCTGTAAACCTGTTTGGCAACGTTTTCTATAAGTTTCTTAAAGTCTTCTACAGTATTCTTGATGGCTTGGATAGCCGCCCTGAACACATCTCTAGCTTCATTGTATAGTTCAACAAAAAATTCGCCAATACTCTTGCCGACTGATTTTAGTCCGTCAATAACATTGGCAAAGAAATTCTTGCAATCATTAAGAATGTCTTTACATCCTCTTGCAATTTCTTTAGCAATTTCTTTTACCGTTTTACCAACCTCAACCAAAGCCCTAATAACATCTTTGATCTTATCCTTTGCCCAATTGTAAATTTTTCTGAAGCATTCTCCAATTGTTTTACCTGCACTGACCACGGCATCAACTACCGCCTTGACACCTTGTGAGACAGTGTCCCATGCATCTTCAATTTTGTCACCGATCCATTCAAAGGCTTCTTTTACCTTTTTAATTGCCTTACCTGCGGTACCGTCTGGCTTCGTCTGACAATCACGGATGATCTTTCCTGCTTCTGACAGCCATAACATCACAGAGTCAATGTCACCACCACTTTCAAAATAGTCTTTCATAAAGGTTCTAGCATCATTCTTTTGCATAGAAGAAATGCTGTGTACCATATACATTTTGCTAACTCTGCCATTATTTTGAATTATGGCTTGAACAATTGTTCTTCTGGTGTCTTTGTCCGCTCTTTTGCCATAATGGATGAGCTCTTTGGACATTGAATGAAAATCTCCCATACTGTCACCAGCATTATCGAGAAAACCTTTCGCCATCATTAAGCCTTTTCTACGCGATAAACGACGAGCTTCCATAATAGCTTTTCCGCAATGTCCCCATTCTGGGCGTTTATGGCGACGCAATTGTTCCGCCACTTCTTTTTGTCTCGTAAACTTGATTGATTTTACTAACGAGAGTTCCTTATTTTCCATGTCGCATTAGATTATATTGTTTCCAACAAAGATATAAAAACATTTATTAAACACGCAAAAAAAATTACAAAAAACACTTAAATTTAAATAAAATATTTTTTTCAAACATCAAGACATGTGCTTTCAACTGAATATTTTAATATGTATAGACAAGAAATGTACAATTGGATATTTGTTATAAGTATGAATATTCGTCAATGGATTTTTCAATATGAATGGATTAAAATACTTTATTCCTCAAACAGACAATCAGATATGATTTCCGATTGTGCCATACCGCTGTTCTCCGAATTTTTCTTCAGACCGTAAGTTGTGATCATTGTAAGGTGGAGGGCAGATTTTGTTTTTGTCTCTTCCTTGAAAGATGCAAGTTTGTTGCGTAGTTTCTTTGCATAATCCGACGTGATTGTGTATTCTGATCCTGCATATTTTATCTCGCAGATATTTATCACCTTATCCGAACGTTCAATCACCATATCTATCTGCGCCCCACTCTCTTTGTCCGAGCTCTTCCAACTTGACACTTTAGTCGATATACCAGCTATGCCCAATGCCTTTTTTATCTGTGGCAGATGGGCGAAACAAACCTGCTCGAATGCGTATCCTTCCCAAGTGTTGATTGTCGGAGTGTTAATGTTATTTGTCCAAAAATGCTCATCGCCGTAATTCTTCTTAACAAAACGGAGATAGAACAATGTGAAGAAATCAACCAGCTGGTACATTTTGCCTTTTGTTTTCTTCCCCACCTGGTTATATTCATTCAGAATTCCACAATCCACAAGCTCCTGCAGAACGGTTGTTGTGCTTCCAGACTCCGGCATTCCCGTCTTCTCACATAGATCTTTCTTTGTCATTCCCATGCTTTTTGCAGCCAACGCCTCCACAATCTTTATATGGGAAGTGTAATTCTTAAACATGGAACGATAAAGATTGTCATACTCCTTTGACAGAATTCCTTTTTTTGCAAAACAAATCTGATCCACATTCTGTGCCACGCTGAGCCCCTTGCGAAGATATTGCAAATAGTATGGCACACCGCCAAATATCATATATGCCTGAAGCTGCTCCTCCCTGCTCATGGAGATCTGTTTCAGGTCGTAGAATTCAGCACATTCACTCAGTGTAAATGGCTCAAGATAGATTTGATTCGTCAGTCTGCCATATAATCCGCCTCTGTTTCTAAGGATATTGCTAGTGATCCATGTTGTGGCGGAACCACACACTATCAAAAAAATGTCTGTTCGTGCCGACGCGTATGCATTCCAAAACCATTCTATCGCCATCAGAAAATCGGATTTTGGAGTGTCCATCCACGGCATTTCATCGATGAATAGAACTTTCTTTCTATTTTTATAGTTGACATCGTTGGTAATGGTGTCTGCCAAATAACGCATCACCTCCATCCAATTTTCGCACTCCCTATAATCGACATTGAATCCTTGCACTATAGCCATACAGAAATTGTTGATCTGCTCACGATACGAACCTCCCGGCAATCCAGTAGCATAAAAAGAGAAATGACGTTCCAAGACATAACGAATCAAAAATGTCTTGCCCACTCTACGTCTGCCATAGACAGCCACAAACTCCGATTGTTCTGAATACAAGCACTCAGTTAGAAGATCTTGTTCATAGTCTCTTCCAACAAAACGTTTAATTCCATAAGGAGCTGAATCTTCATGCAACATCAACATATTCTTCAATTTTTCTACAAATCTAATACATATTTATTGATTTAGATAACCCCAATCCTATATTTTTCGCTAAATCTCAAATATTTTAACACTTTTAGCAAAAACTAGGCATTTATTTAATGCTAAATCTAATATTTTTAACAAGATTTAGCAAAATCACAGTGCATAAAATCGGCTAAATCTGTATTTGATTAGTTTCAGGGAAGTCAAGTGAACATATTTTGAGTATAATCACAACTTTTTGTTTATACTACATATTCTTATGAACCAGCAGAAAAGACAGGGAGATAACAGGTTATCAATTATAATCTTCATTTTAGAGTCAATGCGATATTCAATAATCACAATCGATAAATGTTAATAAAAAAAGACGAGAAGAAACTCTCGTCTTTTGATTTTGCATTTCGCATTATTCTTTTCAGCATTATAATTATGCCTCACCAGTCCCATTGAATCCCATGAATGGTGGAGGCATTGATCCATTATCACTTCCATTAACGTTAGCACGAGGAGCGACAGGCTGGATGTTGATTTCACCGAAGTCCTGCTCATACTTGGCTACATTGTCTGCCAACGCACGAAGGAGACGTTTTGCCTGAATCGGAGACATTATCACACGGCTCTTTATTTTAGCCTTCTGCTGTCCGGGTATAGTCTTGGCAAAGTCCAACAGAAATTCTGTCTGAGAGTGGCCTACAAGGGCAAAATTGGCATATACACCCTCCGCTATATCCTCTGTGATTTCAACAGGGAAACCACGACGCTGTTCTTTATCGTTGTTTTCGTTATCCATATTCTTCGTTTTTTGGGTTTAGGCAAAATTACAATTTAAAAAACTACTCTCCAAATACATTTGGGCATTATGCCGCATTATGCATCTCACATTTTGTTATATCACACGGACGGCCGTGCGTTTCTACGAGATATACATCATCAAAATAGGCACGACACAATAATAAATAAAAAACAGACCACAATTTCTTGCGGTCTGTTTTTTATATTAAGGAAGCACATCAGTGCATATCCATCTTACATTTACTCGTTCTCAGAAGGGAACTCAACAGCGAAGTCGCTATCCTCATAGTCGTAAGACGACTTAGCGTATGCCTTCTCCATCTCATCCTTTGGTCCGACAACAAGCTGCTGCCATTTAGCAAGACCTGTACCTGCAGGAATCAAGTGACCACAGATAACGTTCTCCTTCATACCCTCAAGATTGTCTGTCTTACCACGAAGAGCAGCATCGTTAAGAACCTTAGTTGTCTGCTGGAATGATGCAGACGACATGAAGCTACGAGTCTGAAGTGCAGCACCTGTGATACCCTGAAGAATCTGTGTAGCTGTTGCAGGGATAGCGTCACGAACTGTGACTGTCTTCAAGTCACGACGTTTAAGCATACTGTTCTCAGCACGAAGGTTACGAGCTGTAACAACCTGTCCTGGCTTGAAGTTTGTAGATCCACCTGCGTCGACTACAATCTTCTTATCAAACAACTTGTCGTTCTCTTCCATAAACTCGATCTTGTCGACCAAGTCGTTCTCCAAGAACAATGTATCACCTGGATCAGAAATCTGAACCTTACGCATCATCTGACGCACGATAACCTCGAAGTGTTTGTCGTTGATACCTACACCCTGTAGACGGTACACATCCTGAACCTCATTCACGATATACTCCTGAACAGCTGTAGGACCTAGGATTGCAAGGATATCTGATGGGCAAATTGCACCGTCAGAAATTGCATTTCCTGCACGTACATAATCACCCTCCTGTACCAAGATCTGCTTAGACAAAGAAACTAGATATTTCTTAACTTCGCCAAACTTAGATGTAACGGAGATTTCACGGTTACCTCTCTTGATCTTTCCGAATGATACCTCACCATCGATTTCAGCCACGATAGCTGGATTTGATGGGTTACGAGCCTCGAACAACTCCTGTACTCGTGGAAGACCTCCTGTGATATCGCCTGCCTTGCTTGAAGATCTTGGGATCTTAACCAAAAGCTGACCTTTCTTCAAACGGTCACCCTCAGAAACAACAACTGTAGCGCCCACAGGCAAGTTGTATGATTTCTCGATGCTTCCGTCTTCATTAACGATATTACATACAGGAGACTTAGTCTTATCCTTAGATTCGATGATGACTTTCTCCTCGTGTCCTGTTGTCTCATCATGATCCGAACGGCAAGTAACACCCTCGATCAAGCTCTCAAACTCTACCTTACCAGCAACCTCAGTCACGATAACGGCATTGTATGGGTCCCACTCACAGATCAAGTCATCTACGTGAACTTCCTGACCATTCTTGAAGAATAGTTTTGATCCGTAAGGGATTTCAGCACGAGTAAGTTCAATCTTAGTTGTTGGGTTGATGATTCTTGCCTCACCTAGACGACCGACAACAACCTGAACTGGCTGATCGTTCTCATCTGTAGTGTCGACGGTTCTCAACTCCTCAAACTCGATGATACCATCATATTTAGATCTGAATCCATTGTTTGTAGCGACGTTACCGGCAACACCACCGACGTGGAATGTACGAAGTGTCAACTGAGTTCCTGGCTCACCGATTGACTGAGCTGCGATAACTCCAACTGCCTCACCTTCCTGTACCATACGGCCTGTAGCCAAGTTACGTCCATAACATTTAGCACAAACACCTCTCTTCGACTCACAAGTAAGCACTGAACGGATCTCAACCTTCTCGATCTTGGCAGCGTTGATTGCAGCCACCTGATCCTCTCTGATCTCCTGTCCTGCCATCACGATAACCTCACCTGTAGCTGGGTTGACAACATCGTGAACTGATACACGTCCAAGGATTCTCTCTCCCAATGAAGCGACAACCTCATCGTTTTTCTTGATATCTGTGCAGACAAGTCCACGCAATGTACCACAGTCTTCCTCGTTGATAATCACATCATGAGATACGTCAACAAGACGACGTGTCAAGTATCCTGCATCGGCAGTCTTCAAGGCTGTATCGGCAAGACCCTTACGAGCACCGTGAGTAGAGATAAAGTACTCAAGGACTGACAAACCTTCCTTAAAGTTAGAAAGGATCGGGTTCTCAATGATCTGGCCACCAACGGCTCCAGATTTCTGAGGCTTGGCCATCAAACCACGCATACCAGAAAGCTGACGAATCTGCTCCTTAGATCCACGGGCTCCTGAGTCAAGCATCATATATACTGAGTTGAATCCCTGGTCGTCCTTCTTAATTGTATCCATCAAGACATCAGCCAACTTCTTGTTAACCTCTGTCCAAATGTTAATGATATTATTGTATCGCTCATTTGGTGTGATAAGACCCATGTTATAGTTAGCCATGATCTCCTCTACCTGAGCGTAACCCTCATTGATAAACTGCTCTTTCTCCTTAGGAATGATAACGTTCTCAAGGTTAAATGACAAACAACCCTTGAAGGCCATGTAGTAACCAAGATTCTTAATATCATCCAAGAACTGAGCTGTGCGAGCAACACCACAAGTCTTGATAACCTTGCTGATGATATTCTTCAACGACTTCTTAGTGATTAGCTCATTGATGAATCCTACAGCCTTTGGAACATTCTGGTTGAAGATAAGCTTACCGACAGTAGTCTGAATCATGTGACGGATTGGAGAACCATTCTCGTCTACATCATCCACGATCACCTGGATTGGAGCGTGAAGGTCAACCTTCTGCTCATTGTAAGCCACCTGAGCCTCTTCCATACCGTAGAACTTCAATCCCTCACCCTTAGTGCCTGGACGTTCCTTAGTGATGTAGTAAAGTCCAAGAACCATGTCCTGAGCTGGCACTGTGATAGGAGCACCGTTGGCAGGATTAAGGATATTGTGAGATCCAAGCATCAACATCTGTGCCTCAAGAATAGCCTCATTACCTAGTGGCAAGTGAACGGCCATCTGGTCACCATCGAAGTCGGCGTTGAACGCTGTACATGCAAGTGGGTGCAACTGGATTGCCTTACCCTCGATCATCTTAGGCTGGAATGCCTGAATACCAAGACGGTGCAAAGTAGGGGCACGGTTCAATAGCACTGGGTGACCCTTCATCACGTACTCAAGGATATCCCAAACGATTGGATCCTTGCGGTCGACAATCTTCTTTGCAGATTTAACTGTCTTTACGATACCACGCTCAATAAGCTTACGGATGATAAATGGTTTGTAAAGCTCAGCTGCCATATATTTAGGAAGACCACACTCATGCATCTTCAACTCTGGACCAACGACGATAACGGAACGAGCAGAGTAGTCAACACGCTTACCCAACAAGTTCTGACGGAAACGTCCTTGCTTACCCTTCAAGCTGTCTGACAAAGACTTCAAAGCTCTGTTAGCCTCCGACTTAACGGCTGTTGCCTTCTTAGAGTTGTCGAACAATGAATCGACTGCCTCCTGCAACATACGCTTCTCATTACGAAGGATAACCTCAGGAGCGTGGATCTCAATAAGTCTCTTCAAACGGTTGTTACGGATGATAACACGTCTGTAAAGATCATTCAAATCCGAAGTGGCGAAACGTCCACCGTCCAATGGAACCAAAGGACGCAATTCAGGCGGAATAACAGGGACAACCTTAACGATCATCCACTCAGGACGGCTCTTTCCGTGAGACGCACGGAATGCCTCTACCACCTGAAGACGCTTCAAAGCCTCGTTCTTTCTCTGCTGAGATGTCTCCTGGCTTGCCTTGTTTCTCAACTCATATGATAGAGAATCCAAGTCGACCTCCTTTAGCATGTCGTAAACAGCCTCGGCACCCATCTTAGCGATAAACTTGTTAGGGTCGGAATCTTCAAGATGAAGGTTCTCAACAGGAAGTTTATCCATCAAATCAAGGTATTCCTCCTCTGTCAAAAGCTGACGAGTTGTGACACCCTCACTTGCCAAAACACCTGGCTGCAAAACAACGTACTTCTCGTAGTAGATGATTGCGTCAAGAGTCTTTGAAGGAAGACCTAGAAGATAACCTATCTTGTTAGGAGTAGATCTGAAATACCAGTTGTGAGCAACAGGCACTACCAAATGGATGTGACCCATTCTCTCGCGGCGAACCTTCTTCTCAGTCACCTCCACACCACAACGGTCGCAGACAATTCCTTTATATCTGATTCTCTTATACTTTCCACAATGGCACTCGAAATCCTTAACCGGACCAAAGATCTTCTCGCAGAACAAACCGTCTCTTTCTGGCTTGTAAGTACGATAGTTGATAGTCTCAGGCTTTAGCACCTCACCGCTTGACTGCTCCAAAATCTCTTCTGGAGAAGCAAGAGCGATAGAAATTCTCGAGAATGTATTTTTAACTTTATTTTCTTTTCTGAAAGCCATATCTTCTACAATTTAATCCAAAGTAATACTCAAGCCCAAACCTCTCAACTCGTGTAGCAACACATTTAGAGACTCTGGGATACCTGGTGTTGGCATTGGCTCACCCTTAACGATAGCCTCGTAAGCACGAGCACGACCCTTAACATCATCAGACTTAATAGTTAGGATCTCCTGCAATACGTGAGAAGCTCCGAATGCCTCGATTGCCCAGACCTCCATCTCTCCGAAACGCTGGCCACCGAACTGAGCCTTACCTCCAAGAGGCTGCTGAGTAATCAATGAGTAAGGTCCGATTGAACGAGCATGCATCTTATCGTCGACCATGTGACCAAGCTTAAGCATATAGATCACACCTACTGTCGCAGGCTGGTCGAAACGCTCTCCTGTTCCACCGTCGTACAAATATGTCTTACCATATCTTGGAAGACCTGCCTTGTCTGTCCACTCATTCAAATCATCTAGAGAAGCACCGTCGAAGATAGGAGTAGCAAACTTAACACCAAGCTTCAATCCTGCCCATCCAAGCACAGTCTCGAAAATCTGACCAAGGTTCATACGTGAAGGCACACCTAGTGGGTTTAGACAGATGTCGACTGGAGTACCGTCTGCCAAGAATGGCATATCCTCCTGACGAACGATTCTCGACACGATACCCTTGTTACCGTGACGACCGGCCATCTTGTCACCTACACGAATCTTACGTTTCTTTGCGATGTAAACCTTAACCAACTGCATGATGCCGTTTGGAAGTTCATCACCGATATTGATTGCAAACTTGTCTCTCTTAACACCAGCCTCAAGTTCCTTGTGCTGAGCCAAATAGTTAGAGATTAGCTCGCTGATCATTCTGTTTGTCTTCTCATCCTCTGTCCAATCGTTCCAGTGGATAGAATTGTAGTCGATGCTGTTGAATAGTTTGTTTGTGAAGACGTCGCCCTTACCGATAACCTCGATATCCATACAATCCTTAACACCCTTAGATGTCTTACCTTTTGTAAGGACAAGAAGCTTGTCTACCAATACCTTCTTCAACTCAGCTGCTGCCTGTTCGAATTTAGCGTCAACTGCCTCCAAAAGTTCCTTATCCGACTGTCTTGACTTACGGTTCTTAATAGCACGAGCGAATGTTCTCTTGCCGATAACGACACCGTGAAGCGACGGAGTAGCCTTCAACGAAGCATCCTTAACGTCACCAGCCTTGTCTCCGAAGATTGCTCGAAGCAACTTCTCTTCTGGAGAAGGATCCGACTCTCCCTTAGGAGTAATCTTACCGATGATGATATCACCTGGCTCTACAGGAGCACCGATACGGATGACACCGTTCTCATCAAGATTACGAGTAGCCTCTTCGCTGACGTTTGGAATATCAGCAGTCAACTCCTCCATACCACGTTTTGTCTCACGAACCTCAAGAGTATCCTCCTCAACGTGAACTGATGTAAACATATCCCATTTTACAACCTTCTCGTTGATTACGATAGCATCCTCATAGTTGTAACCCTTCCAAGGCATGAATGCAACTAGCAAGTTCTTACCGATTGCAAGCTCTCCATTATCAGTAGAGTATCCCTGTGTAAGGATTTGACCCTTAGTCACACGGTCGCCACGACTAACAAGCGGACGCAAGTCAATAGTGGTATTCTGGTTAGTTCTTCTGAACTTAGGCAATTTGTATTCCTTGACCGCAGAAACGAAGCTTGTGAACTCCTCTTCTTCCGAACGGTCGTACTTAATCTTAATAACAGAAGCGTCTACATATTCAACGACACCGTCGCCCTCAGCTGTAATCTGAGTACGAGAATCTCTTGCAAGCTGTGCCTCGATACCAGTTCCCACGATAGGAGACTCAGTAGTCAACAATGGAACAGCCTGGCGCATCATGTTAGATCCCATCAACGCACGGTTGGCGTCATCATGCTCGATAAATGGAATCAAAGACGCTGCGATAGACGCGATCTGGTTTGGAGCGATATCCATCAGCTCAAGCTCAGTTGGATCCACGACTGGGAAGTCACCCTGACGACGAGCCTTAACCTTGTCTGTCAAGAAATTACCATTCTCGTCGATTTGAGCGTTACCCTGACCGATGATCTTTCCTTCCTCTTCCTCAGCTGTCATGTACTCGATACCAGTCTCAGACATATCAGCGATACCGTTGTTAATCTTACGGTAAGGAGTAGCGATAAATCCAAGGTCGTTGATCTTAGCGTGTACACACAAAGAAGAAATCAAACCGATGTTTGGACCTTCTGGAGTCTCAATAGGACATAGACGTCCATAGTGAGTATAGTGAACGTCACGCACCTCAAATCCGGCTCTATCACGAGACAAACCGCCAGGACCAAGGGCAGAAAGACGACGCTTGTGAGTGATCTCAGCCAATGGGTTTGTTTGGTCCATAAACTGAGAAAGTGCGTTAGTTCCAAAGAAGCTGTTGATTACCGAAGTGATAGTCTTAGCATTGATCAAATCAATTGGAGTAAACACCTCATTGTCGCGAACGTTCATTCTCTCACGGATTGTACGAGCCATACGAGCAAGGCCGACACCAAACTGGTTGTAAAGTTGCTCACCTACAGTACGTACACGTCTGTTGCTCAAGTGGTCGATATCATCAACCTCAGCCTTAGAGTTGATAAGCTCGATTAGATACTTGATGATCTCAATGATATCCTCCTTAGTCAACACCTTAATAGTAGGGTCGATAGAAAGGTCAAGCTTCTTGTTGATTCTGTAACGACCAACATCACCCAAATCATATCTCTTTTCAGAGAAGAACAAGTTCTGGATGATTTCGCGAGCAGCGGCGTCATCCGCAGGCTCAGCGTTACGCAACTGACGATATATATAATTGACAGCTTCCTTCTCCGAGTTAGTGTCATCCTTCTGCAAAGTGTTGAAGATGATGCTATAGTCGGAAGAAGAAACGTCCTCCTTATGCAATAGGATAGTAGAAGCTCCTGATTCAAGGATAGCGTCGATGTTCTCCTCCTCAAGGATAGTTTCACGCTCGATAAGGACCTTGTTTCTCTCTACAGAGATAACCTCACCAGTATCCTCATCTACGAAATCCTCTGTCCATGCCTTCAAGACACGAGCAGCAAGCTTTCTACCGATATATTTGTTAATAGTCTTAGCCTTTACTTCAACCTCTTCAGCAAGCCCGAAAATTTCAAGAATATCCTTATCGCTTTCGAAACCGATTGCACGCAACAATGTAGTCACAGGCAATTTCTTCTTACGGTCGATGTAGGCATACATTACATTATTGATGTCTGTTGCAAACTCAATCCAAGAACCCTTGAAAGGAATGATACGAGCAGAATACAACTTAGTACCATTAGCATGCATGCTCTGACCGAAGAATACACCTGGAGATCTGTGCAACTGAGACACAACAACGCGCTCAGCACCATTGATTACGAAAGTGCCTTTCTCCGTCATGTACGGAATATTTCCAAGATAAACATCTTGAATAATAGTCTCAAAATCTTCGTGCTCAGGGTCTGTACAATACAATTTCAATTTAGCCTTCAAAGGCACATTGTATGTTAGACCGCGCTCAATACATTCGTCAATACTATATTTGCATGGATCGATGTAGTAATCCAAAAACTCTAATACGAAGTTATTTCGAGTGTCTGCAATAGGGAAATTCTCAGAGAAAACTTTATACATTCCCTCATTCTTTCTCTGCTCAGGTGGAGTATCAATCTGGAAAAACTCCCTGAAGGATTTCAACTGAACCTCAAGGAAATCAGGATATTCCATCTGGTTTTTAACAGATGCGAAACTTACCCTCTTATTATTTAACTGTTGAGACATTTTGCTGATGTTTTAATGAAGTAAAATTGTTAAGACACAAAAAAGTTTAGAACCACACCTTCGTGGTTCTAAACTATAAACCTGAAATCAGGCGATATTACTTAAGCTCAACTTCAGCACCAGCCTCTTCTAGAGTCTTCTTCAATGACTCAGCCTCGTCCTTAGCAACACCTTCCTTAACTGTAGCTGGAGCACCGTCTACGATCTCCTTAGCCTCCTTAAGACCAAGACCGCAAGACTCCTTAACAGCCTTTACAACCTGAAGCTTGTTAGCGCCTGCTGACTTCAAAACTACGTCGAAAGAAGTCTTCTCCTCAGCTGCTGCGCCTGCTGCTGCAGGACCTGCTGCTACTGCTACTGCAGCTGCAGCTGGCTCGATACCGTACTCGTTCTTCAAGATCTCAGCCAACTCGTTTACTTCCTTAACTGACAAGTTAACCAACTGTTCTGCAAATGCTTTCAAATCTGCCATTTTATTTCTTTTTTTTAGATTGTTTGAATTAAAAAATTATTTCTCTGCAAGAGTCTTAAGTACTCCATGCAATATGTTTGCACCTGACTGCAAAGAAGAAATAACATTCTTCGCAGGAGATTGCAACAAAGCGATAACGTCGCCAATAAGTTCGTTCTTGCTCTTGATGCTTACCAATGCCTCAAGCTGATCAGCTCCATAGAAGCTCTCCTCTACATAAGCAGCCTTCAATACAGGCTTCTTCAAAGGATTGTTAGCTGAGAAGCTCTTAATCAACTTTGCTGGTGCATTACCAGTGTTAGTAAACATAATAGCAGATGATCCCTTTAGAGATGGATACAACTGAGAGAAATCAGCGTCCTTCTGATCAAGAGCCTTCTTCATCAATGTGTTCTTCACAACCATCAACTTGATCTGCTGCTCAAAACATGCACGGCGAAGTGCGCTTGTCTGCTCTGCATTAAGATCTGACGCATCGGCAACATAAAAATGACTATACTCAGATAGAGTATTAGACAACTGCTCAATTACAGCTACTTTATCTTCCTTTTTCATGTCTGATCTTAATATTAAATTTCTTCAATTGACTTAGGATCAATCTTGATACCCTGACTCATTGTGCTTGAAAGATAGATACTCTTCACGTAAGTTCCCTTAGCTGAAGATGGCTTCAACTTCATGATTGTTGCCATGAACTCCTTCGCATTTCCGAAGATCTGGTCTGGAGTGAAAGAAACCTTACCGATTGAAGTGTGGACGATACCAAACTTATCAACCTTGAAATCAATCTTTCCCTGCTTTACTTCCTTAACTGCTTTTGCTACATCATTGGTAACTGTACCACTCTTTGGATTTGGCATCAAACCACGAGGTCCTAGCACACGTCCTAGAGCACCAATTTTACCCATGATTGAAGGCATAGTAATCATAACATCGAAGTCTGTCCAACCACCTTTGATCTTCTCGATGAACTCGTCAAGACCAACGTAATCAGCACCAGCCTCTTTAGCTGCAGCTTCAACATCTGATGTACACAATACAAGTACTCTTGTCTGCTTTCCTGTTCCGTTTGGCAATGACACAACGCCTCTAACCATCTGGTTAGCCTTACGAGGGTCAACTCCTAGACGAACATCAATATCAACTGAAGCGTCAAACTTAGTTGTTGTGATTTCTTTTACTAAAGCAGAAGCCTCCTTTAGAGAGTAAGATTTTCCTTCTTCAATCTTCTCTGCAGCTAACTTTTGATTCTTTGTAAGTTTACTCATTTGATAGAAGATTAATTATTACCGGGAAAATCTCCCTTTACTGAAATACCCATACTTCTAGCTGTACCAGCAACCATAGACATAGCCGACTCCACAGTAAAACAATTCAAATCCTTCATCTTGTCTTCTGCGATAACCTTCACCTGATCCCAAGTGATCTCAGCTATCTTCTTTCTGTTTGGCTCAGCAGATCCACTCTTTTGCTTAGTCAACTCCTTCAACTGTATTGCTACTGGAGGAGTCTTGATTACAAAATCAAAAGACTTATCAGCATAGTAAGTGATGACAACAGGTAAAACCTTTCCAGCTTTATCCTGAGTTCTAGCATTAAACTGCTTACAGAAATCCATAATGTTAATACCCTTAGAACCTAGAGCAGGTCCTACTGGTGGTGATGGATTAGCCGCGCCACCCTTAATCTGCAATTTGATAAGTCCAGCAACTTCTTTAGCCATTGTTTTTTAATTATAATTAGTTAAGAACAATCACAAGATTATTCTTTTTCAACTTGTGAAAAGTCAAGTTCCAACGGAGTCTTACGTCCGAAGATCTTAACCATTACTTTAAGTTTCTGCCTTTCTGCATTCACCTCTTCGATGGTACCGCTAAAACCAGTAAAAGGACCATCATTCACCTTAACACTCTCTCCTATGATAAAGTCGTAAGACGCTTCATTGCAGAAATCTGGAACCTCTTCCATCTTAGATAGAATTCTGTTCACTTCATTCTGACGTAGAGAAACGTACTCATCTCTTTTCTTAGGATTATCAGTCAAGAAACCGATAACATTAGGAGTGTTGCTAAGTGTATGAGGCACCTCACCAACCAAAGCAGCTTCTACAAGAACATATCCAGGAAGATACATTCTCTCTATTATCTTCTTCTTCGCTCCCATTACCTTCTCAGTTGGAACCACAACCTGTGAAACATATTTTCCAAGATTAGTGTTCTTGATCTCTTTTTCAAGATAATCGCGTACAGACTTTTCTTTTCCACTAATGGCACGCAAAACGTACCACTTCTTTTCAATTTCAGCCATGGTATAACTTATAAAGATAACGATTACAGAAGATTATAGATAAAACTCATCGCTTTGTCGAAGCAAAAATCCATTACCCAAACAACCCCCGCTATCAATAGGGAAGCAACTAAAACAACTACTGCGCTAGAGGTCACTTCGGACAAAGTTGGCCACGAAACTTTATTAACAAGCTCGTCTTTAGATTCTTCAAGATAATTTACTAATTTCATCTTAATCTCTTTTAGCACGGAATGAGAGGCTCGAACTCCCGACACCTGGTTTTGGAGACCAGTGCTCTACCAACTGAGCTAATTCCGTATATATAGTTCCCTTGCCGAAGCAAGAGAACTAATTTTATTAGTCAAGAATTGCAGTGATCTGACCAGAACCTACTGTTCTACCACCCTCACGGATAGCGAAACGAAGTCCCTCTGAACATGCAACTGGGTTGATCAACTTAACCTTGATCTCCAAGTTATCACCTGGCATAACCATCTCTGTTCCTTCTGGTAGAGTGATCTCACCAGTTACGTCCAATGTACGGATGTAGAACTGAGGACGGTACTTGTTGTGGAATGGAGTGTGACGACCACCTTCCTCTTTCTTCAAGATATAAACTGAAGCCTTGAACTCAGAGTGAGGAGTCACAGAACCTGGCTTACAGATTACCATACCTCTCTTGATCTGATCCTTATCGATACCACGAAGCAACAAACCTACGTTGTCACCAGCCTCTCCCTGATCAAGAAGCTTACGGAACATCTCAACACCTGTAATTGTAGAAGTCAACTTCTCAGCACCAAGACCGATGATCTCAACTGGGTCACCTACGTGTACAATACCAGTCTCAACACGACCTGTAGCAACTGTACCACGACCTGTGATTGAGAATACGTCCTCGATTGGCATCAAGAATGGCTTATCGATATCACGCTTTGGAAGCTCGATCCAAGTATCAACAGCATCCATAAGCTCCATAATCTTATCCTCCCACTCAGGAACTCCGTTAAGAGCACCTAGTGCAGATCCTCTGATGAATGGAGTGTTGTCTCCGTCGAACTCGTAGAATGAAAGAAGCTCACGCATCTCCATCTCAACTAGCTCTAGCATCTCTGGGTCGTCTACCATATCACACTTGTTCATGAATACAACAAGTCTTGGTACGTTTACCTGACGAGCCAAAAGGATGTGCTCACGAGTCTGAGGCATTGGACCATCTGTTGCAGCAACTACGATGATAGCACCGTCCATCTGAGCAGCACCAGTAACCATGTTCTTTACATAGTCAGCGTGACCTGGACAGTCAACGTGTGCGTAGTGACGGTTAGCAGTCTGGTACTCAACGTGTGAAGTGTTGATAGTGATACCACGCTCTTTCTCCTCAGGAGCATTATCAATTGAATCAAAAGATCTCAACTCTGAAAGACCCTTCTTAGCCAATACTGTAGTGATTGCAGCTGTAAGAGTTGTCTTACCATGGTCTACGTGACCAATAGTACCGATATTTACGTGCGGTTTTGAACGATCAAATTGTTCTTTTGCCATAATTATATTGTATTTTTTTAATAATTTCTTTGAGCCGATGACGGGACTTGAACCCGTGACCTCTTCCTTACCAAGGAAGTGCTCTACCGCTGAGCTACATTGGCAATCTGCCATCTAAGCGTTACCGCTGTAGTCCATTGTTGTGGGTGCGGATGGATTCGAACCACCGAAGGCAGAGCCAGCAGATTTACAGTCTGCCCCATTTGGCCACTCTGGTACACACCCTTCATTCTCACGCCTCCCTCTAGATTTCTTTGAAATTCCTAGATCTGGCCAGCTGAGCCATAAGGCTAAAACAGTCGTTAATCGGGCTGTTTCCGAATAACGACTGCAAAAGTAGAAACTTTTATTTAAACTGCAAAGAAAAACACAGATTAATTTCTATTTTTTTCTTTAGTCTTCTGAATTGAGCGGATCATCGAGTCCATCGCATTGTCGAATGCCTCCTCAAAGCTGTCAGCTGTCTTCGTCACAACTAGCTCATTATTAGGCAACAACACTTTCAACATAACCTCTTTATTGTTTGCAACCTCTGGTTTGATCACCTTCATCGCAATATCAACATTAGTAATCTGGTCTGAATACTGCTCCAACTTTACTACCTTCTTCTGTACGAATGCCTCCAAATCTGCCTTTGCATCGAAATGGATTGTCTGAAAATTAACGTTCATATCATTTTTCTTTTTGTGCTCTTGGATGAGCGTGTTTATAAATTTTCTTCATTTGCTCAAAGGTCGTATGCGTGTAGACCTGTGTGGCTGCCAGATTCGAATGCCCCAAAAGTTCCTTCACCGATTCTATCTCCGCTCCGTTGTTGAGCATCACAGTCGCAAATGTGTGTCGCAATACGTGCGGACTTCTTTTCGCTATGGTGCTTACTTCTGAAATCTTCTTGTGTATGATCGAATAAACTTTGCGCGGCTTCAACTGCTCTCCCTTATCCGACACAAACAGATTCTTTTCCGCACCTCCTTCGAAAGTTTCTCGCTTTAGTTTCAAATACCGTTGAACTAAATCAATGTACTTGTCCCCAAGCGGAATCGCCCTCTGCTTGTTTCGCTTTCCAAGGATCGTGGCGACCTTTCTCGAGAAGTCAAAATCGGTTTCTTTTGCGTTAATCAATTCTGACAAACGCAAACCTAATGAATAAAACGTTTCAATCATCAAAAAATCGCGAAAATTTTCATACACTGAAAAATTTATATTATTTGCAAGTATTTTTTCGACTTCATTTATTTTTAAAAACATAGGAAGTCGCTTTTCTTGCTTCAGTGAACGTATGGAAATCATCGGCGATTTTAGTCCCGGAACTCTCCTTTTGCAAAATTTGAAAAAGGATCTGAGGGCAGAAATCTTGCGATTCACACTCGTCGCCTTCTCTGTCTGACGTAACTCATAGATCCAACTCCTAATATGTTTATGTGTGATTTCTGTGACTTCTAAATTGCCATAGTTTTCCAACAAAAACGTAGAGAATTGGTTCAGGTCGTTCTCATAAGCAATAAAGGTATGAGAAGAATAGTTCTTCTCATACCTTATATATTGTTTGAAGTCTTCAATCAATCTGTCCACGAGAACGATTAATCTTCATTACCATACTGTGCCTGTACGTAAATTGCGTGAATCTTCTGCTGACGCTTTAGCACTGATGGCTTTGTGAACTGCTGACGGTTTCTCAACTCTTTAACGACACCAGTCTTCTCAAACTTTCTCTTAAATTTCTTCAAGGCTTTTTCGATGTTCTCGCCTTCCTTGATTTGAACTACGATCATAATTTTTTAATTGTTACGTTTTAATTTTGCCCGCAAATTTAATCATTTTTTCTTTCATTATCTTAATTCTATGAAAAAAATGCGGATTTTTAATGATTTAAACTTTTCTCTTAGACTGTCTGGACATCAAAACCAGCCTCTCTCAAAGGTCCGGCTATCTTTTCCAGTTCTTCGTGACTTACCTTTTCCAAATCTTTGTATGGTGTCTCACGATCTATTGAATAAATCATTATCTGTTTTGGCGACATTCTCTCCACGGCCTCATACCATGCTTTTACTTCTTCTTCTGTTGTGTTGTCGATTTTCTTGCCTTCCACAACACCACGAAGAAACATGGTCTGCAGTATGAATTCACCGTCGAATTGTGCCATCTGTTCTATCACTCGATCCACACTATAATGCGAATCTACTGGAGCATCTATAAGTTTTGCCGTCGAATCAATCGCGGAATCAATCTTCAATATGTTGTTGTCTACCTTTTTCAAAGCTCTGACAACCGACTCGTTAGCTAATCGCGTCGCATTTGTCAATACTGAAATTTTTGAATTAGGATGAAACTGATCTCGCAATCGTATCGTCATATATATCACTTCTTCAAAATGCGGATAGAGTGTCGGCTCTCCATTTCCTGCAAAAGTGATCACATCAAGATGTTTTCCTTCCGCATGCAACGATCGGAAACAGTTTGTCATCTCTTCTTCAACTTTCTGAAGCGACGGGAATTTTGCGGATACTCCTTTTTTTGTGAAACCGCACTCGCAGTATATACACTCAAATGAGCATACTTTGTTTTCCGTTGGCAAAAGGTTTATGCCTAAAGACAAGCCTAATCGTCTGCTATGGACAGGGCCGTAGACGACACCATCAAAAGTCATCATATATCACCTCCTTTCAAAATCTCTATAAACTGTTTGAATAAATGATTTACCTCTTTTTAAGATTTTCGCATCTGTAGACGTGATTTCTGTTTGGGAATCATAGTCGTACGACGCATAACCTTCTTTTTCAATGATACCAAAACCATTATTGAATGCAAAAATAGCAAATTCTGGCGAATTGTTGTCAAAAACATCCTTACTAAACATAAAATCATCATGTTTTATGCCTAATTGGCCTAACAATGTTGCCGACAAATCAATCTGTGAACTGATTTTATCCACCACCTGATGCCTCTTCACCGCTCCACCGCACCATACCATCGGGATTCGGTAGCGGAGTGAATCTGAATTAGCCAGATCTCCAACCAATCCTGTCGAATGGTCGGGCAATATTATAATAAGAGTGTTATCCCAATATTTTGTCTGACGGAATCTGTCTAAGAATGAGCCAAGACAACTGTCGGAATACATAACCGAATTCAAATACTTATCTTCATGATGCTTATACGGCACTTCAAACGGCTCATGACTGCTCGAAGATAAGACAGTACAGAAAAATCTGTCGCCAAAATTTCCATTCTCAAAATCTTTGGCAAGGAAGTCGAACAAGACATGGTCGTACGCTCCCCACTTCGACTGCTTCTGATCTTTGGTGAAATTCGCGTCACAAATTATTTTCTCATATCCTGACATCACCAAAAATGAATTCATATTGGTGAAATTGATGTCACCACCATAATAAAATGAGTTTTTATAACCTGCCTCTTTCAAAGCATTCGGAAGTTTCTTCACATTCTGGCTCTTATTCGTCACCTTCATCAAAGATGTGGTGGGCATTCCTGGATATGAGGCAAGTATACATGCCAATCCACGGTCGGTGCGAAAGCTGTTGGCATAAAAACGGTTGAAAACAATTCCGTCTTCCGCATATTTGCAGAGATTAGGCATTGCGTCTGCACCTCCTGTAAGTTTGCATGCTGTGCCTCCGAAGCTTTCCATTATGCATAGAAGGACATTCGGACATGACGTATTAAAAAGTGTATCCGTGGCGACGCGAGGTTCTCTCGACGGTGCAAGCGTCTCTTCATATATATGTTGTGACTCCTCGTCCGATAATGTATAATATTCTGAGAAATCATCCGTCTTTTGAACTGAATAAATCAAATTCCAATTTGGATTAATTGCCAAATGATTAAAATAGACATCGTCACTAAAATAGACTCGTCCGGGATTCATAGTGGACACTCCCACTCCACCTCGAATGGCTAAAACAGTAAAGCCAACGAACAACACTACCGGTATAAAATTGAGTCCAATTCCGTCGAATCTACAAACATAATCTTTCTGTGCAATTTCATACGCCATCCCAAGCAAACGGACAAATGCGTAGACAAAAGATGCGGCAAGAAGCACCAACGTCGACCCATAGATAAGATAATCGGATGTTGTGCCACTTGCGAGCGCGGCTGTTGGCGACTGCATATAGAAAAATGGAGTGGCATCAAGACGGAATCCCCACGCAGGATAAAGGACTATATCCAAAACGCAGAAAAAAGAGGTCATTGCAGACAACACTATACCAATCACCTTATAGGTGGAGTGTTCCGCAGATTTGTTTTTCCAAAAAGAAAACAATAGTGCTGCCAACAAAAACGGGATCATAAAATAGCCCGTCGCCGACAGATCCATCGGGAATCCATGCACAAACGACCTTGATGGCTCTGCAATCCCGTCTTTGAATGTATTGCCAAAATTAAACAGGGCGAAAAGGATGCGTTCCAAAAAGAAACACACCAAGAAAAAGATGTAAAAGAACGACAAATAAATTGATTTACTTAGCATTTTCTCTGTCTCTTAAATCGCTGACAATAAACAATGCCTCTTCCTTGATATCATCAGGCAATACTATATTTCTGAGCTGTAGACTTCTGAGCCATCCTGCCACATCATACTCTTTCAACGTCTCAAACACCTCACGCAACTGAGCGATCTCCTCTTCTGTATAATCCTCAGGATCTTTTCCAGAAAGTGCATCCAATTCCTCGTCGTCGTAGTACTCAATCTTCAGATTAGTATTTATAAGGTTTGTTTTCTCACACACCTCATGTTGTCCGCAACATTCCGAAGACTCCTCCTTTGCTTTTTCCGCCTCTTCTTCTTTGATTCTTTCCTCTTCTGAAAGACGTGCTTTGCGCTCTTCCTCCTCAGCCTCGATTCTTTTCCTACGAAGATTGTAGAAAATTATCCACGCTACGACAATAGCGACAAAAACAAAGAATAATATCATCGTTGAATTCATAAGTACTCTACAACTTTAGTAAGTTTCATACTGTTGGATCCCTTGATTAAAATTAGGCATCCGTTCAATTTATTATCTGTCAAGACGGGAATCAACTCGTCTGCATTCTTAAACGTAGACATTCCATTTTTTGCAACTGACGCAAAATTTTGTCCGACCAACATGACCTTCTTTATTCCAGACGCTGCTATCATCTCAACTATTTTGCCATGCTCTACTTCAGAGTCTTTTCCAAGTTCAAGCATATCACCCAAGATAAGTGCCTTCTCACTGTCTGATTTCAAAGATATGAAATTATCAAGAGCCGCCTTCATACTTGTCGGATTGGCATTATAAGCATCGACAATAAGTTTGTTGGAAGAAGTGGAAATAAACTGGGAACGGTTGTTTGATGGTTTATAGTGTTCCAATGCAGAGACAATCGTCGGCATATCGACGCCAAAATGAGAGCCGACACAAGCCGCAGCCATAACATTTTCAAGGTTGTAAGCACCAATCAAATTAGTCTGTGCAGAATATCCGTTGGAGAACTTCACCTTCAAAAATGGATCAGCCGACTCAACAGAGGCATTCAATGAAGACCCGTCTACTCCATAAACGATTCTGTTTGCTCCTTCCGATTTAGGGAAAATGTTGTGGTTTGATCCATTAACAAAGATTGTGCCGTTGTGCTTTTTCAAATTGTCGTACAACTCGCATTTTGTTTTGATCACACCTTCAAAAGAGCCGAAGCCAAGGATATGAGCCGTGCCGACGTTGGTGATCAAGCCATAGTCTGGCAACGCGATATCAGCCAAAGTCTTGATCTCGCCCGGATGGTTTGCTCCCATCTCCACAATAGCATACTTATGGTGAGCTTTGATACGAAGCAATGTCAATGGGACGCCAATATGATTGTTTAGATTTCCCTCTGTGTTGATCACATCATCGCCATATTTAGCCTTCATCACTGCAGAAGTCAACTCCTTGGTTGTAGTTTTGCCATTGGTTCCAGTGATAGCGATCACAGTCGCATTCATCTGTTGACGGTGATAAGATGCCAATTGTTGAAGAGCGACTAATGTATCGGGAACATAAAAGATTGTTTTGTTGTTAGCACGCTGTTCATCACTTGTAAGTGCGAACTTGCATCCCGATTCGATGGCATTCTCGACAAAAACATTACCATCAAAGTTATCACCTTTAAGAGCGATAAACATAGAATCTTTAGGGCATTTTCTGCTATCAGTAGAAACGCCATCACATTGGATGAAAAGTGAATATATTGACTTGATATCCATTTCTTTGTTTTGACTAATTATTCTTTGTTATGTCTAATCAAAAAAAACGAAGCCTTCAACAAATTGAAAGCTCCGTTTTATATGTTTAATAAACCTACTGTTTATCTGTTGTCATCCTCTGGACCTACCTTAGACATTGCGCAACGGAAACCAAGGTCGCTGCGAGACTTAGTCTGCTCTAGGTAACGTCTCTGAGCTGGGCTCAACCAGTAAGAACGATCCTTCCAAGAACCACCCTTGTAAACACGAGTAGTGTTAGAGATGTTAGAAGTCAACTTAGACACAGCAGTACCAGCATCTGGATCATACAATTTCTTAGTTGCGATATCTGGATCTACAACTGCAGTCCACTGGTTTCTGTCAAGAGCACTCTGACCATCACCATCCTTGTAGTTTCTTACATCAAGGCGAGCGTACTTGTCAAGCTCAGTATCCTTATCAGCTGGGATAGCGAAGATCACACGACCAAGGCTGTCGATCTGAGGAACCTTAGCTGAAGTACCATCCTCAAGAGTTGTCTCCTGCATGATAGGGCTTACATACTGGTTACCACGGAATGGGTTGTACTCCTGCTCATCATCTGATGTCAATACACGATATACATCAAGCACCCACTCGTTAACGTTACCAGCCATGTTGTATAGACCGAACTCATTTGGCCAGAAAGCATCAACTGGAGAAGTGATAGTAGCGTGGTCATTCAAGTTACCTCCGATACCCATGTAGTCACCACGACCTCTTACGTAGTTAGCGTACATCTGTCCACGGTTAGCTTTCTTGTCCTTACCTGGGTTACGCATCTGGTGACCATACCAAGGATAGATCTTCTTCTCCTCGTAGTTTTCCTCACCCTCTACAGAAAGGATACCGTATGCAGCGTACTCCCACTCAGCCTCGGTTGGGAGACGATACTTAGGAAGTAGGATACCGTCAGACATTGTAGTCTTTCTTGCATTACCATATACATCCTTCAACTGTTTCTTTCCTTCTGTTGGCTTGTAATCACCCTTCATCAAGTACTTGTCTGTGCTGAATACCTGATTCTGCGCGATATCGTTAGCATCAGTATTTCCCTTCAATGCCTGGAAATCTGGATACTGGATTGTTCCTGCGTCAACCATTCTCTTCTCGTTTACACGGTCAGAACGCCAAACACAGAAATCACTTGCCTGCTCCCAAGACACACCTACAACTGGATAGTAGTTGTATGACACGTGAGTGAAGTAGTACTCCAAGTATGGCTCGTTGTAAGCCAACTCCTCACGCCAAACCAAAGTGTCAGGACGAGCTCTCTCAATCAATTCAGGAGTATTGTGGAACACATTTGACATCCAATACAAATACTCACGCCAGTTTACATTGGCAATCTCATATTGGTCCATGTAGAACGAAGCTACAGTGACACGACGTGGAATGTTATTCCAATCTCCTAATACATCCTCAATAACACGACCCATTGTGAAAGTACCACCCTGGATGAATGTCATTCCAATTGGTGTATCCTGTTCATAGCCGATGGTTACCTGGTAACCTCCGTTTTCCTTGTCGTTGTACTTCCATCCGGTTACATTCGATTCCTGCGAATCTTTCAAGGACTTCTTACCACATGATGTAGTCAAAGCTCCTAAGATCAACATCGCTGTGACCGGCGTAAAAAGCTTTAAGTGTTTCATAGTACCTTTCGAGTATAAGATAATTTACTAATTTTATTTCTAACTTAATTAACACACAATAACGTCGCAACCGAATTGCGTCGGATTGTATGGTTGGCAAAAATAGACAAACTTTGTTTCTTGCAAAACACTTTTGTGATTTTATTGCAAAAAAGTTGATAAATTTGATGAAAAATGGCCATTTTTATGTTGGCAAACTACTTTTTTTGTTGTTTTCGCTTTATCAACTCTTCCTCCAAAATCTGATCCAATGACTCTGTGCTTATCTTCTTTGCTACAATTTTTCTCTCTTTGTCTAGAAGGTAAACTCCCGGTGTGACTGTCGCGTCGTAGAACTCCCAGAAATATGATTCTCTGTTTGGATCCCATACGTTCACCCAATCATGCAACTTGTGCTTGTCCAAGAAGTCGACCCACTCTTTCTTGTCTGTCTGTGTATAGCAGCAGAACACCTCAAATCCTTTGTCCTTGTACTTCACATAAACTGAATCATGCAACACTGGTGTGATTTTCTTACAGTGTCCACAACTTGGTTCAAAGAAGTATACCAACACAAACTCGTTCTTTCCCTCTGATGGACGCAAATCTTTCAACTGTATCTGTGTCGAGTCTATTCCACGCATTCTCAAGTTCTTAGCTGTCATTCCGATCATGTTGTAGCGGACTTTCTTGCACTCTGCCTTCAAATCCTCTATCCATGAAGAGTCTGCCCAATCAGCCTTGCCTGACAAGTAATACTTCTCTGCTATCTGATACCACATCTTGTCCATACCCATCTGATTGCTCTTCAATCCGTAGTTCATCATCTTGCTGAGCATTGTCTGGTATGTCTCTTTGTTTCCTTCACTCTTCTGAATCAGCACGTCTGCTGCAGCAAACAGGGAGTCTGGAATCGGAATCAATCTCGCCATATAATTGTCCACCTTTCCTGGGAAATATGGAGTTCTCAACATACGTGGATCAGACAAATTGATATTATCAAAGAAATGGTTCTTTGTAAACTGGTATCTTGCCATTGGTCTTGCTGTGTCTGGCAACTCGGTGAAATCTGGAATATCAACCGCTACCGTACCTCTTACAAACTCAGAATAGAAAGTCCCCTTAGTCGTTTCGATCTCTTTCTTCTGGAATGCCTCTACCTCATCTGATAGTTTCTTTAATTTTGCCTCAAATGTGACTGAATCAATTTTTCCGGCTTTTTTGCTTTCAACTACATCTTTACGCTCCTTATTCTTGTCTGACATAAATTTGACAAGTTTTGAGAAGTAGACCGACTCTTCTCCTTGAGTCACAACTGGTGTCAAGTCTGTAGTGTCTGCCTTCAACTTGATGTTTTGATCTTTTCCCACCAATAGGTCAAAGAATTTATCCTGCTTGAAGTAGACAATATACATTCCCTCCTCCAATCTCTGCTTCTCTTTATCCTTTCTTTTGCTTCCATCAAAAACTGCAACTCCCTTACCATTAAACTGTGCAGTATCCTTGGAATATGTTTTTCCATTATAATAGAATGCCAAGAACACTTTCGAAGTGTCTTTGATATCAGTCATCTTGACCTCAATACGATATGGCGCATCTTTTGGAGCAGTCGCCGCCAACGATACAAACGCACATATCAACGCCCAAAAAGAGAAAAATTTTCTTTTCATATCTATCTGCCGTTTCTTTTAATTTTCGCAAATGTACTAAATAAAGTCTTTAGTTTGTACTTCAAGCCAAGCATTTTCTTCAACATTCAAAAAATTTGTTAATTTCTGCCTTACTTGTCTGTGATAATCATTAAGCCATTTCTTCTCTTCGTTAGTCAATAATGATGTCTCTATCAATTTGCGATCATATGGACATAATGTCAAGGTTTCAAATTGCATAAATTCTCCAAATTCAGTATTTTCCGCTTTTTTCACCGCCAACATATTTTCGATGCGGATTCCCCATTTTCCCGTGCGGTAAAGTCCTGGTTCATCTGTTATGAACATTCCTTCCTTCAATTCACAATCCACACTTTTTTTACTCATTGACTGTGGACCTTCGTGAACTCCTAAGAAATGTCCGACGCCATGCCCCGTACCATGTCCATAGTTCAAACCTGCCTGCCACAAATACTGACGAGCGAGTGTATCAATCTGAAAGCCAACCGTTTTTGCAGGAAATTTTTGCATTTGGATGGCAATATGTCCTTTCAAGACCAATGTGTAATCTCTTTTTTGCTCTGTCGACGGTGCGTCTGTCAACGACACTGTCCTTGTGATATCTGTAGTGCCACCGAGGTAGTTTCCTCCTGTATCTATCAAAATGATATTGTCTGGAGTCAGCGTATAGTCACAACCTTTCTTGGCAGAATAGTGGACGATGGCTCCGTGATCCGCAAAACCAGCAATTGTATCAAAACTTTCACAGATATATTCAGACGAGTGTTTTCTCAGCTCAGCAATCTTCTCTGCCACGTCTGTCTCATGCAGCCCATTGCCTCGGTTTTTCTCCAGCCACATCAGAAGTCGGACAAGAGCAACACCGTCGTCTACCATAATTTTTCTTTCACATTCCAATTGCGTATGATTCTTCACCGCCTTCAAATTTTCGATGAACTTTTCTGTCGACGCGACTTTTCCATTCAGCAGTTGCGACGTTGCGATGTTGCATTTTGCATTCTCAAGCAGAACCTGACTTTCAGACAGATTTTTACGCAAATACTGTGCGAATAGCGAATATTGAGCTACATTTATCACATTCGCACGCAAATATTCTGATATTTCGTCCGTTATTTTGTCTGTATCAACAAACAAAGTAGACTTTTCCTTTTCAATTATTAAATATGAGTAAAAGATTGGAGTGCAAAGAGCGTCCGCACCACGAAGATTCGTCACCCATGCCACTTCATCAAGGGTGGAGACGAGCATTGCGTCTGCATTTCTAGATGCAAAAAACTTTCGGCATTTTTCGATTTTTGATTTCACCGACTCTCCAGAATATTTCTCCGAATGAACAAATAATTTGGAATCCGACATTTTCGGTTGATTGCCAAACCACAACGATTCATACAGATTTTCATCATAGGTGATCTTCACTCCAGTTCTCTTATATTCCGTCTCCTCCGACAGGGATGTTGTCCACGGATTAAGTGCAGCTACATTTTCAGGATTCAAAACAGATGCCAAAAAATCAGGTATCGAACATTCACTCTCCTGCTTGACCATACGTATTCCAGACGGCTTCAACTGTTCTGCAGCCTGCAAATAATATCTTGAATCTGTCCAAAGGGCAGCGTCATTCTTGGTCACCACAAGAGTGCCGTTCGAACCGTCGAACCCACTCAAAAAAGAGCGCAGGCAGAAGCAGTCGGCAGGGTATTCGCTGAAATGAGGATCACTGTCTCCGACGACAATCGCATCCACTCCCATATTCGCCATCAGCTCCCGAATTTTTCCAATTTCAATCATATCAATCAACAACTTTTCAAAAATATTCCAAAGAAAACGCAAAAATATGAGTATATGAAAGATTTTTTATTTTTCTTTGCAAAAAAGATTTTAGGTACGGTAAAAATGCACAAGAACTTAGTCATAGTTGAGTCTCCCGCAAAAGCGAAGACAATAGGTAAATTTTTAGGGAAGGATTTTGTAGTGAAATCGAGCTACGGACACATCCGAGACCTTAAAAAAAGTGGAATGTCCATCAACTTGGACAACAACTACGAACCCATATATGAAATTCCCGACGACAAGAAAGAGCTTGTCGACGACTTGATCAAGGAGGCTAAAAACGCAGAGATCGTGTGGCTCGCATCCGATGAGGACCGCGAGGGAGAGGCTATCGCCTGGCACCTATTCAATGTGCTGAAACTGAAGAAGGAAAACACACGTCGTATCGTATTCCACGAAATCACCAAGACCGCCATTCTTCACGCAATTGAAAACCCACGTGACATCGACGACAATCTGGTCTCAGCCCAGCAGGCACGACGTGTATTGGACAGAATCGTAGGTTTTGAGCTTTCCCCAGTACTATGGAAAAAAGTGCGTCCATCACTTTCAGCCGGACGTGTGCAGTCGGTGACAGTGCGCCTTATCGTAGACAGAGAAAAGGAGATTCAAAATTTTGTGAGTGAATCTTCATTCAGAATACAAGCTATTTTCACAGTTGTGGACAGCAAAGGAAAATCTTCCACACTTAAAGCAGAACTTCCACAAAGAATCAAGACAGAGGCTGAAGCAAGAGCATTTTTGGAAAAATGCAAAAATGCGGAGTTCAAGGTTTCAGACATCAGCGTGAAGCCAATCAAACGTGGTCCGGCAGCTCCTTTCATCACATCAACATTACAACAGGAAGCAGCGCGTAAGCTTGGATTCTCAGTGAACATGACAATGTCGCTCGCACAGCAACTATATGAGGCAGGACAGATTACATATATGCGTACCGATTCAGTAAATCTTTCCGATCTTGCCATCAACACAGCGAAAAAAGTAATCAGCGAATCAATGGGCGAAAAATACTCTCAGCCACGTCGTTTCACAGCCAAGGCAAAAGGTGCTCAGGAGGCTCACGAGGCAATCCGCCCTACATATATAGAGAATCAAACGATTGAAGGCAACAACAACCTTCAAAAGCTATATGACCTCGTCTGGAAGCGTACAATCGCGTCGCAGATGGCCGACGCCGAGATCGAAAGGACAACTGTGACTATCGACTGTGGCGACGACACATATAAATTTGTAGCAGACGGTGAGGTCGTCAAGTTTGACGGTTTCTTGAAAGTATATCAGGAGAGCAAAGAGAACAGTGAGGACAGCAACACTTCCGTGCTTCCTCCACTCAACAAGGGAATGATTCTTTCAAAGCCTAAAGAGATCGATGCCACTGAACGTTTCACACAGCATCCTCCACGCTACAGTGAGGCTTCCCTTGTGCACAAACTTGAAGAGCTTGGTATCGGACGTCCTTCTACTTACGCACCGACCATCTCCACTATCCAGAACAAGGAGTATGCGGAGAAGCGCGACTTGGAAGGCAAGAAACGCAATTACCAGACTCTGGTGCTTAAAGACAACCAGATAACTGAGACTACAGAAACAGAAACTTACGGCGCAGACAGAAAGAAACTCGTGCCAACAGACACGGCAATCGTGGTGAATGAGTTTTTGACCGAATACTTCCCTGACATTCTCGACTACAACTTCACAGCGAAGATTGAGAATAAGTTTGATGACGTGGCAGAAGGAAACATGAAGTGGGAAGATATGATCGACGACTTCTATCACAATTTCCACCCATTAGTGGAAGACGCGTCACAAATCAGCGAGAGAAAGAACGGAATGCGCAAGCTTGGTGTCGACCCAGTGAGTGGCAAAGAGGTTTTCGTGAAGATCGCGCGCTTTGGAGCAATAGCTCAGATCGGAGCGACGGAAGATGAAGAGAAACCACGTTTTGCATCTCTACGCAAAAACCAGCATCTTGAGACAATCACCTTGGAAGAGGCTCTCGACCTGTTCAAACTTCCACGTACGGTAGGCACATACGAAGACTCTGAATTGGTGGTGGCAGTCGGACGATTTGGTCCATATATCAAACATAACGGCCAGGCATATTCACTTGCCAAGACTTACGATCCGCTAACGGTGACGAATGAAGAGTGTATAAAGATCATCGAAGCCAAACGAGAAGAACAAAAGAACAAGGTGATCAATAAGTTTGACGACAACGGCGTGGAGATCGAAGTGCTCAACGGAAGATTCGGACCGTACATCGCAAAAGACGGCGTCAACTATAAGATTGCAAAAGGCACAGATGCTAAGTCGTTGACATTAGATGACTGCCGCAAAATAATAGCGGAACAGGCAGACAAGGCTCCAGCAAAAAAGGCGAAAGCCACAAAGACAACAAAAGCCTCAACTAAAACGGCAGCAAAAACGAAAGCAAGCACAAAAAAGAGTGCTGAAAAATAATATATTCAGTATCGGCAAGCACCGTCGATACTGATTTGATTTTAATAAATTGACATTTTACACTCTAAAAATATGGCAAAAACAATGATTCCTGCATGCGTACAAGACGAGAGAAACAGCAAAGTGCTACGCATCGGGTTCGTGACTGATGAGACAATTTCTAAGATGGAGAATTCCAAAGTCGTTATGCTCCACAATCCAGCTACAGGCTCTGACGAGAATGTGCTTGCGGGAGAATACAACGACACTATGGAGGTAGCTGAGATCCAAAAATCAGCAGCTGGCGACAGTGTGCTTATCCAAGCACTTCCAAAGGGTTCAACCACAGGTGCCAACCAATTCCTTGGCTCAAAGAATGTGAAAGATCTTGCTTTCCTTACTGAGCTTCAGGACTTCATTGAGAAACGTCACGCAGAGATGCCAGAAGGCTCATACACAACGAAGCTTTTCAAAGGTGGCGCGGCTAAGATGTGTAAGAAGGTAGGAGAAGAGACTATCGAGGCGATCGTAGAGGCAATGAACGGCACAAACGACCAGTTTATCTACGAATGTTCCGACATGATCTACCACCTTATCGTATTGCTTACAAGCAAGGGCATCAGAATCGAGGATTTGGCAAGAGAGCTAAAAGCCAGACACAAAGGATAATGCGGAATTCATAATGCTAAATGCATAATTGAGGATTGCAAAGGATTTTCCATTGCATCCTCCATTTCCGTTAGCTCAGAATGGCAAACGGATTATTTATTAGCGACTAACATATATCGAAATGAAGAAATTATTACTTATCATATTGTCTCTTATAAGTGTGATCGCAAACGCACAGGATCTCCATCCTGCAGTAAAGACATTTGTCGATTCTCCCGGACTTCACAATGCAGGTGTGGGAATACTGATCAAGGATGTGGAGACGGGAGAAACGGTCGCTGAATACCGCAGGAACACGAATCTGATTCCCGCGTCGATCACCAAACTCATCACTACCGCCACTGCATTGGAAGTGTTTTCAGACACTTTCAAATTCGAGACGAAAGTAGTGATGGAGGGACATCTCACTAAAGATTCCACTTTGCATGGCAATATTTACGTTGTCGGAGGCGGAGATCCGTCGATCGCATCCAAATACAACAAACAGCCTAATGATTTCTTCACAAATGCAGCCAATGCGGTCCGCAATGCAGGGATCAAGAAAGTAGACGGTGCTGTGATAGGCGACGCGAGCCTTTACGCCCAATGCGCGCAGATGCCCATCTGGCTTGTGGAGGATATCGGCACCTACTATGCCCCAACTCCGTCGGCGATCTGTGCCTACGACAATATGATCCGCATCTACGTCAACAATTCAGCCGAGGATTCTGTTGCAAGAGTGGTGAACACAGTGCCAAAGACCAACCTTCTTGACGTGAAGCTGATAAACAAAGACACTCCATACAGAATAATGTCGACAGACTTCTCTTGGAACAAGACAATTGAAGGTCCGTTCGCTGTGGGCAAGATGCAGGAGATTCAGTCGGAAAATCCGGAGCCTGCTCTATTCGTGGCAGACGCAATTGAGCAACAATTGAAAGATTCAGGAGTAGTGTTCACTAAAAAAGCCTCAACAACAAGGATAGAGCAGTTTGCTAAATCAGACTCATGCAAACTTCTCTACACACACTACTCCGCCCCACTGTCGGAGCTATGCCGCGCCACAAACTACAACAGCATCAACCTGTATGCTGAAAACATATTCCTTCATTTAGGACTACGCAACAGCTACACATCGTCGTATCCAAAATCGATATCCTCATCATTCGGATGGTGGAACGCTCATGGAGTGAACGCAAAAGGAGTGTATCAGGTGGATGGTTCGGGACTCAGCATGAAGAATGCGATCAATCCAAACTTCTTTGTCGACATGCTGATATACATGAAGAAGAAGAGCAAGTTCTTCCCAGCCTTCTACGCATCATTGCCGACATGCGGAGTCAATGGCACAGTGAAGAGTTTTCTTGCCAACACACCTCTTAAAGGCAAAGCTCACTTCAAAAGCGGAAGTATGGAGAGAGTGCAGAACTATGCGGGTTATGTGGAGCACAACGGCAAGACATACGCAGTCTGCCTGATGGTGAACAATTTCTCATGCCAGCGTGGAGAATTGCGTGTGAAGATGGGAAATATGCTAAAAGAGATTTTCAAATAATCACATTACTGTAGAGACGGTGTGTACACCGTCTCCATGTGCCACACCGTCTCTTTGCATTGTGCCACACCGCCTCTATCTACACCGTCTCTATGTTTTTACACCGTCCCTACATCAATATTTCTCAATCTCCACACTCTTCACAAATTTCACCTTGATTTCCCCTAATTTCTTGAAATTGGCTGTGGCAGTATGGATTTTCTGAGCCTCATCGCTCTCCCATTTTTCAAGCAATAAGACAGTGTTAGCGTCGTCGACAGGCAAGAAATAATCGTATTGCATATTTCCCGGTTCGACGCGGCTGTTCTCTGCAATCTTTTCCATCTTTACAGCCGTCATAAAAGCATCACGTTGACCATCTTTGCAATGGTAATAAACAATCATTGTCAGCATAGTTCCTAAGTTTTAATTTGTTGTAAAGATATGGAAAAACTGTATGACATATATTCTTGGATCTAATAAAAAGCTTTTGACATTTATAAATCTCACATTTTTCTCTCCTATGAAAAGACATTCGACATATAGACCAATATTCATGACAGATTAGAGCTCTATTTTCATTATTCTCTATTAAAATTTGGAGGTTTCTTATCAATTCAATATATTCGCACCGCTATTTTTTTAACAAAAAACTCAAAAAGATGAAATCATTAAAAATTTTACTTTTATTTCTGGTCAGTACAATATTTTTGTGTAATTGCAAAGATGAAAAAGAAGAAGAAAACGAGTTATTTTCTATAGTCCGCAAATGGTATTGGATTGATGACACTTCTGGGATCATATCGATATGGGACTTTTCTGAAGATTCGTTTACATATTATCAATACGATAAAATTTTGAGCACATTAACAATACGAAATGGCAATTACATCTTCGATGGATCACACTTGTCTACTACTAATATCGTATCAAGAACAATTGAAAATAATGTTTACACAAGTCTTGACAGCATTAGTACAAAACAGTATAATGCAAATTATGTAGGAGACCCCCAGGCAGTGCCAGATCTTATTATAGGATCGTACTTGTATAAGGCAAACATTGACTTTAATCCTTATCCCTATGAGGAAAGCATTTCAGATATGATTGAAAATGCCAACAAAGACGAATCATATATACGCACAATGGAAGTCAATGCTGGAGATACTGTTAGAGTAATAATTTCAGAAGACGAAGCTAATGGATTTAAATGGGAATGGTATGACATGCCAATAAATTCAGTGTCCATAAAAGATAACAATCAAACCGTAGAACTTCAGATTTTTAATAGTCTCGTAAGTCTAACAAATAATACTCCTTGTTTGGTACATAAGAAAAACAGATATGGCAAAGAATCATATGAAACAATTTCTATGACAGAAGCCTCATCGTTATCTGACGACAATTCTCTTTTCAGTTATGAAATCATATTATACTTAGATGTAGACGCAAAAGAGAAATTCACCATTTCTTCACCAGAAAGATATTTCACCTGGTTAAAAAAAGAAGATGTTATAATTCATTTTGTAAAACTATAATTTAATATCCCATACCGGTTGAGTTAGATGATAACCCAACCGGTTTCTTTATATTCCTATTCCGTAAAAATCAAGCAAAATCCTTAACATTTTATGGATTTGACATAATATTTTCAATTAAAACACTTGAGCACCAACATCTTTTTGTAATTTTGCATCAGTTAGTTAGCAAATAATCAATACTTTCAAGTTTAAGTGTGGTTGTTTGCAAGTCATTAGGTATAATAAAAATTTATGGGTATGCGAAAAACTCTACTCTTAAGTTCGGCGTTACTTTCTGCCGTATCAACGTTTGCGACAGTAAAAACCGTCACACTTCCGGCTGTACCGAAAGGGCACAATTGTAGTTTTGTCATTCAAGACATTCCTGGAAATCTTGATTTGGATGGAATTCAAAATGACATTCTCCACAGTCTAGTAGGCAGCACCTACGAAAAGGACACCACCATCTATTTCAACTCTTACCTCAGTACTAATGACACTTTAAAGTGTGAGATTTCTATTGGAAGAAAAGCCAGTATAACGGTCAACGACACCATTCTTTGTGCAGAAGACAGCACTTACATTGGTTCTCTCATCAACCTCTATAGTGGAACTTATTGGAGAAAGGATCCTTCCTCTAGTGTGTATGCTGAATACAGACCATACTACGACATGTATGCCTCTAAAATTGAAATAGAAGCAGATTCTATAGATTGGAGAATACCGGTTGACTCTACTCGTCACGATTCCACTTTCTACTACCCCGGTTCTCACATTGATTACTATCCAAACTTCGTACACACTTTCGACAATGTCAATCAGACAGGAGTCTACACGTTTGTAGCGAGAGACACATTTACCGGCTGTATTCATCGTGAGATTGCGAAAATCACAGTAAATAACTGTAAGACTTCGTATATCCACTGGTTCAACTATGATGGTCCGAAAGAGTATAAAGCGATCAGGAGCGACGACTATTTGTCGTATCTGAAAGAAGATTCCATCTATGTCCTAGATCCATTTGTTAACTGCATCTGCAAACTGCCGCTAGACACAATTGTGGAGAGCACACAATCGGAGGATCCAGAAGACTGCGAGCACTACAAATACGACGTGACAGTCAAGTTGGCTGCGACTGTGACGTATAATGGAAAAGTTTTGGAATCTGACACTATTGTAGCGTACGTTCTGCACTTGGACGATTCTGGATCTTCATTCAGAATAGCTCCAGACACAGCTATAGCCAATTATAATGGCAACTGCGTCTTCACTGTGCCAGAAATCCAACTTTTGATGCCAAAATGTGATTGTGGATCATACTACTACACTCAGAATCTGCACACAGGCGACACTATAACAAAGTCGTGTGACGTCATCTTTACTTTCAGAAACTACTGTAAAGGAGACACAGTCGAGAAAGTCCACGTCTTAGTGCCAGATGATATAAGAATATTTGGCAACGACACCACAGTGTTCGCCAAAGACAGTATAGGACTAGACAAAGTCATATACATCGACAGCCGTCGCCCAGTATATAATTCATTTACACATAAAGTAGAAATGACAATTTCTCGCACCATCGAATTGAAAGGATACTTCAATTCTATTGCAGAAGACAGTCTAGTGCTTCGCCACGGAGGAAAAGAGATGCCAATACTATATTTTCTCGACAACGTAAACAAAACTGGCACTTACTACTTTGTAGCAAGAGACACAATGACAGGATGCGAAGCGACTGAGAATTTCGCCATCACAGTGCTTGGCAATGACTCCACTGACGCTCCACTCCACCCTGCCGACATCTACGATGTGAAAGGAAACATTTACACAGTTTCTGGAGCTATCATCATGAAGAATGTATATTTGAAAGACGTGAAGGAGAGATTGAAAGAAGGCATTTATATCTTCAACAACAAGAAGATCTATATCAACAGGAAGAAATAGAAACAGCTTCATATTCTGATAATTAAAATGAGGGATGACGGAATGTCACCCCTCATTTTTTTGCAATTATGTAGGGCTATTGCCTTGTGCTCGCCCTGTTTAACATCAGTTCGATGAAATTAAACATTATAGTTGGAGAAAAAAAATGATAGTTGGAGTGTCATAAATAAGGATTGTTAAGGACCCATGTTTGATAAATATTGGTCCTAACCACTTTCCTCGAGTACGAGCCGTAGGCGAGCACATAAAATTTAATAAAACCACAGAGACACAAGGTTTACAGAGAAAGGCTGTGCCTTTTTATGAGAAAAAGAGGTGAGAAATCAATCAGGAAGTGGAAAATGATTCGCAGGACTCACGTTATTTACGGCACCTTGTGCACACCCCATTTGTCCATTGTGGCGAGTGCAATGGTTTGAAAACGAAGCAATCTTGATAAAAGTGTAGTTGGAGTACATTTTTATCAGGATATCCGATTTCTATTTCTTATCGCAGCCATGGCAATCGTCTCCGTGGCAATCACATTTGTCGCAGCCGCATCCACATTTGTTGTCTTTTGCGACAAGTCGTTTGACAGTGAAGAATACAGCCACTGCTACTATGATATATACTATTATTTCCTGCATAGTTTTCTATTTTTGTTATTATTTTCCCTCGTTGCTGGCAGGTTTGAAACCTGCCACTACGCTGGGAATTTCTGTCTTAATAATCATCATTGCGGACAGGCATAAACCATGTCCCTACATTATCCGATCAAACTTGCAATCTGATAGAATGCAAACGACACAATCCATGCCACCAATGTGGTGTAGCCTACCGCAAAGGCCGCCCACTTGGCTGTCGACTCTTTAGCCAATGCCGTGACCGCCGCTATACATGGCGAGCAAAGCAGTATGAAGAGCATCAACGAGAATGCCACAATCGGAGTGAAGACGTGTGTGCCATCTTTATACTGCGCATTTTGAAGTGCTGACACAAGTTTTTCACTCTCTTCATCAGCCTCTCCATCCGCCTGGTAGAGAATACCCATAGATGAAACAACTATCTCTTTTGCCGCCAAACCAGTAAGAATGCTCACAGACGTTTTCCAATCAAATCCAAGTGGCTGGAATACTGGGGCAATAAACTTACCGATGCTTCCGATATATGAGTTTTCACTCTGTACAGAAGATCTCAGCAACGTCAACTCGGCATACTCATCACTATTCTCATCCACCTGGGCTATCTTCGCATCGATCTCATCCAATTCAGGCGAAGACGAAGGGAAATAGTTTAATGCCCATAATATTATAGACGCGAGTAAGATCACCGTACCCATCTTTTTCAGATACTGCACAGCCTTGTCCCACATGTGGATCAAGACGCTTCTCCACGTCGGAATACGATAAGGAGGCAACTCCATCACAAACTCCTCGCTATTGTTCTTAAACTTCGTCTTTTTGAGCAACAATGCCGTCAGAATAGCGAATACTATTCCTATAAGATAAATCAAGAAGAGCATCAAACCCTGTTTTTCCGCAAAAAATGCACTCACAAGCAATAGGTAGACGGGAAGGCGAGCCGAGCAAGACATAAACGGTATCGCCATCATTGTGATGATTCTATCCTTCGGATTCTCCAGTGTACGTGTCGCCATAATGGCAGGCACTCCACAGCCAAAGCCGCTCAACATCGGAATGAAACTTTTTCCATGCAGTCCGACCTTATGCATCACCCTATCCATGATAAACGCCGCTCTCGCCATATAACCGGTGTCTTCCAAAATGGCGATGAAGAAAAACAGAATCAGGATGTTGGGCAAGAAGACAATCACACCTCCCACTCCAGCAATAATTCCGTCGACCACAAGATCCGCAAGTATTCCTTCCGGCAACACACGTTTCACTCCATCACATATCAACGACACCAGACTCTCTATCCAGTCCTGCGGATAGGCTCCAAGTTGGAATGTCGCCTCAAACATCAGAAACAGGAATAACAACAGGAATGGGAATCCAAGCCACTTGTGAGTCAGTATTCTGTCTGCCTTATACTCCAAGTCGTTCTGCACTCCCTCTTTCCACTCCAATGTCTCATTCAGTGCTCCACGAATGAATCCATATTTGGCATTTGTAATTACGCTGGCAATATCCTCATCATATGTCATGGCGATTGCCTCACGAGACTCCTCCACCTGCTTTCTGATCGGCTCAAAATCGGCAAACGATTTTTTTATCATCTCTTCCGTATGCTTGTCGCCCTCAAGAAGTTTCAGAATAATATATCTGAATGGATAATCCACAGCTATCTCATTGTGCGACTCAATCAACGGTTTGATTTTCTCTATCTCCTTCTCTATTGATGAACCATAGTTGATATGGATATGCTTGAGCAAAGTCTCCTTCTCCTCATGTATGTTCACAATATGGTCGAGCACATGCGTGATTCCCTCTCCGGTTTTTGCGATCGTTGGGACACAAGGGAAACCAATGATTTTCTCAAGTTGGTCTATATCAAGTTTGGAGCCGGTTTTCTCGAGCACATCATACATGTTCAATGCCATCACCATACGCACATTCATATCGATGAGCTGAGTGGTCAAAAACATATTTCTGGCAAGATTACCTGTATCCACCACATTAAGGATCATATCCGGATGCTGCTCGGTGATATACTCACGCACATATAGTTCTTCCGGAGAATATTCAGTGATGGAATATGTGCCTGGGAGGTCGACGAGATTGATTGTATATCCTTTATGGTAGAATGTACCCGTTTTCGACGAAACCGTCACTCCACTATAGTTGCCCACATGTTCGTGCAGGCCGGTAGCATGGTTGAAAAGAGATGTTTTTCCACAATTAGGATTTCCCACCAAAGCCACTGTGATGGTTTTGTCGAAAGGCTCAGAATGGAAATCAGCATTCTCACTTATAGTGCCCTGGAACGCATATTTCTCATCCTTCGACAACTCATCTACATCGACCACTTCGATATGAGCAGCCTCAGTGCGTCGCAACGACACATGACTCTGCATAATTTTGTATTCAATAGGATCTTGTAAAGGGGCACTCTTTATCACCTTCACCTTCTCTCCTCTCACAAATCCCATCTCCATCACACGATGGCGGAATCCTCCTTGTCCATTCACTCTGTAGACAATGCATTCCTTGCCTTGCTCTACATCCAACAAAAGTTTCTTTTCTTTCGATTTCATAATTTCTTATTCTAACCTGCGTAACTATGCATGCCTCCCAACAGATAGTTAACACCGAAATATGTCATTATAATTGATCCAAAGCAAACCAACAGATAAGTTTGGAAATACAAATCCCGTTTCATCCATGAAATGCTTTCTCTGTGGAATGCCATTGCATAGACAATCATGGTGATTAATGCCCACGTCTCCTTCGGATCCCAACTCCAATAGCTGCCCCACGATTCGTTCGCCCATACAGCCCCGATAAACATTCCTATCGCAAGCATAAAAGTGGACGGATATAGCAAAAATCTATTAAGCAACACCAGTCGGGAAATTGTATCCTGATGTTCGGCTCTGTTTCTCGCCATCACCAGCGTCGCAGCGCTATTGAATGCCATAAAAGCAAAAAATGTGTACGACAACATCATAAGTGTCACATGTATGCTCATCCAAGGCGACGCGAGGACAGGCATAAGTGGTGTGATTTCAGGATTCATCATTCCCAGTTTGCTAACCAAAAGCGCGAATCCTCCGATGAAAAATCCAGCGGGCATCACCAATGGAATTTTAATTCCGGCAAAAATGGTCGCGGCAAACGAAATCCAGCTTATGAAAAGCATCGTCTCATAGCCGTTGCTCATAGGGAACCGTCCTGATATAAATGCACGTATTCCGATGATAGCCGAGATACCGATAAATATTATCGCCGAAGCAATAGAAAAACCGACTCTGAACTTGGTCAACTTACGTCGCAACAAACAGAAAAATGAAAGTAAACCAAGAGTCAACGACGTGTATGCCAACGGCGCGGTATTGCAATAACGGTTGTAGACATGCTCGGCATAGGCTTTCAATTTTTGCGTTCTTGTACTTTCTCCTCCCTGATTTAAAATATAGCTCTGATCAACATTTATACCATACCAAATACCCCACAAACCATCATACTTATTATGAAACTTATTATACTTCACATAGTTGGCATCCGTACTTTCGTTGACTCGTGCGACAAATTCCTGCATGCCTCCTTTGAATACAGTTGACGGGGTTTCCCACACAATCAAAGAATCAATTTTTCTGGGGAATATCTTCAATGGGTTTCCACTCTGCAAATCAAGTATAAGACCTATCTTTTCATCCAATTGATCAAAATCCTTAGTCATGACTTTGCCAACCATACCCTTCTTCAGTATTTCGACAGCAGAATCAAAATCAAGCATTCCGTATTTCGATTTGATCATTTTCTCTTTTCTCCAATCCTCTGGAGCAAAGATCCATCCTGCCAACACCTGAGTGGCATCATACTCGCCATAACTGTTCTTGCCTGTCAGTTTACGTGTGAAATCAAGAGCATACGTCTCCATCAGCGTAACTCTTCCATTATAGAGTATACGCACCCTGCCAAACATCTCTGCCACATTCGAATTTTCCTTACCTTTCGGGAATGTGCGTGGGGCGGCATCAATCAGCGTCGGCACACCTAATAGAAGCAACACAGTGAATGTTTTCCAAAGCGGGTCACGAAGGATCTGTCGGAAATAACTGCGTTTTCCAAAAAGGAAAAGAATCATTGAAACTGTCAACAACAAATACCCAAAATAGGTGATTCCTGTGCCAACAGGATCGTATGCGACCGTAAGGATACTGCCATTGCAATCTTCATCATATGATGTCTGAAACATACGGTAGCCATCCACGTCGAGAACCTTATTCATGGAAATTCGATGCGTAGATGATGAGGAGGCTTCCTGTGACGCATGACCATGAGACGCATGACCTTCCTGTGACGCACGACCTTCCTGTGACGCACGACCATGAGACGCACGACCGTGAGACGCATGACCATGCGTCTCTACGTAGGAAACAAAATCTTTTGGGGCATCGGATAAATGATAATATTCGATATCGAATTTCTGTAATGTGATTGAAAAAGGCAATTTCATCACATCTCTATTCTCCTTGATAGCATAATCCTTGGTCTCTCCCTCTCGCAAATGAACAATTCCCGATTCAGAGAAATGGCTGAACAAGGCTCCGACCAAAATTATTCCAAAAGAGAGATGGATCAGAATGGTGGGAATCCCCATCTTTTTCCTTTTTTTGAAGATAAGAAAAGAGGCTGACACAACCACAGCACACCATCCTAGAATCATGAATGGATTGGAATAGAGAGAAGTATCGCCGGCATCTCCGACGACGGAGAATATAGCCAAAGCAATTGTGATAATTGCCAGCACTACGAACGGCAGATATTTCAATATCGTTTTCCCCATCACTCTTTTCCTATTGCAATTGCCTCCATTTCTATTAACCAAGCAGGACGACAGACAGGTGCCTGCACGATGATAAACTGCTTGTCGGTCAGTATCTTGCTCAATTCATTGTACGCGCATTCGTAATCCGCAATATCCCTAAGGTAGACGGTGGCTTGGGAAATATCGTCCCATTTGCAACCTGCCTCCTCCAACAAAGCATTTACGTTTTCGGTCATTCGTTTCACCTGACCTTTCACATCGCCGACATGAAGCACCGCCCCTTTGGTGTCGATACTTGCCGTACCGCTTATATACAACTGTTTGTAGCCGGCTGAATGATGTATACAGACTCCACGCTCAAAAGTGACGCCATATTCAATCGTCTTGTTCATATTTTGAGCCGCATAAAGGATCTGCCTCTTGTCGGAAGGTATTCCCTTCACAGCATACGCGTCGAACAGACTCAACACATTATGGTCTTCATGTTTGCCTTCGATACCAGTGCTGGCAATGTAATGAGTGTCGGGAGTCAATCCATTAAGAAGGAAATTCTCACGTCTTCCTACCACCACACCTCCATAATTACGGTCGATATCACGGACAAAAAACCAAGTGCGCACACAATGTTCAGCGATATTCATGCCGTTTTCAGCGAGGATTTTCTCATATTGCTGAAGTTGACGGTGCGTCTGCTTATAGCTATCATCATTAGCATCCGCAAGACGAGTGGTCCAAAAGCACTCCTCATCACCATTGTCTACCTTGATTGTATTCGCGTCGACGGAAGAAATCTCAATGCCACTTTCAAACATTGCTATCGCCTGCACCTTGCAAAGAGGCATAGGAGGCTGTCCGACAATAGAGACAGCACATTTTTTCCCCGAAAATGATTGTTTCACATAGTTTGCCTGGGTAGCGATGTCGCTAAGATGGAAACGGACGAAAAACGCGATAGTTCCCGTCTCCTTTTCAATTTGTTCGATCGCAAGACGAATATTATCCACCTGCGACATCACGTCGCTGCACTTATCCGAAGTTGGGACAAACGTCGAATGGATTATTAAACGGTTGCGTCCAGCATTGTCAGCTGCAAACGTAGATATGTTTGCCACTATTCTGTTGCTGTCTTCAAATAATCTTGTTTCGTGTTTCATATTGCAAATTTACTTGCTTTTTGTCGTTTTTGTAGCGAACAAGCCACAGAAATTGCGATGTTACAAATTTTTCCGCAAAATTACGGGCATAAAAATAAATTGGCAATACTTAAAAATGGGTATTATAAATAATTCATAATTCACAATTCATAATTGGGGGCGACGGTAGTATTACCATTCTGATGAATCATATCCAAGCAAATGAGGATTGTTAAATTAAATCTAAACAGTTTCTACGTCTTTTTATGATAAAAAGAGGCGTGTTTTCAATCTGGAGTGGAAAATGCATTTCTTTTTATCCAAACAGATTCTTAATTATGGTCGATGTTTTTCGCAACAAACATTTCCTATTTTGGAAAGTTTTTGTTATATTTGCAAACGTTAATTAATAACAGTATAAAAAAATGAAATACGAACCACGATTTGACGTCGTATACAACAAAGATGTAAATCTAAAAAGTAAGACTATGGAATTAATTACACACGAAGAAATGTTAGATAAGTTGATTGGAGAAAAAGGTACTCCAAGAAGAGATAAATACGACAAAGAATTGGAGGATTTCCTTATTGGCGAGGCAATCAAAAAAACTCGTCTTCAGCAGAACCTCACGCAAAAGCAGTTGGGGAGTTAGTTGGAGTAAAATCACAAACAAAATAACGAATAGCTATGAAATTTCATACCGAAGAAGAAATATTAACCAAATATATAGGAAAAGAAGGCACACCAAAAAGAGATGCTTTCGACAAAGAGATAGAGGATTTCCTAATTGGTGAGGCAATAAAAAAGACTCGTCTTCAACAGAATCTCACACAAAAGCAATTGGGTGAGTTAGTCGGAGTGAAAGAGGCTCAGATATCCAAAATAGAAAGTGGGAAAAGTATAACCTGGAACACCATTGTGAAGGTTTTCAAAGCGATGGGGGCAAACTCAGGTGTGCTCGACCTTGGAGATATGGGACGAGTGGCATTGTGGTAATTCATAATGCGTAATGCATAATGCATAATTGGGGGCGACGGTAGTATTATCATTCCGATGAATCATATCCAAGCAAATGAGGATTGTTAAGGGCGGAACACACGTCAGTTGCTCTATAATGCTATGGTTGCTCAGATGTTTAAGACAGTAAGTGATCGTCTACTGAATTGAGCAATACATAAAGAAGTCGCATTTTATTCATATCTTTGTAAAAAATCAAGTTTAGTCAATCGATTAGACGCAGTATAAAACTAATTTTATTTAACGTGAGTTCGATGAATTGAAATCTGCGAATAATTTCCCCTTTCTGATTGAATTATCACCTCTTTTTCTCATAAAAAGGCGTAGCCTTTCTCTGTAACCCTTGTGTCTCTGTGGTTTATTAAATTTTATGTGCTCGCCTTCGGCTCGCACTAGAGAGGAGGAGGTTAGGGCGTTCCGCCCTTAACAATCCTCATTTATGACACTCCAACTATCATTTTTCTCCTATTTTTTATTTCGTCGAATTGACGTTATTTATTATGTCAAACGTGAAAATGATTGGGCACACCCAAATAAATTCTAAAGATCAAGAATCTAAAGCCATAGAGAAGTTGATTCTCAATATACATGATCAACAAGTGATGATTGATTATGACATTGCCACTTTATATGGAGTAGAAACAAAAGTTTTGAATCAGGCAGTAAAGCGAAACATTGATAGATTTCCAGATAGATTTATGTTTCAATTGTCGAAAGAAGAAAAGGATGAACTAGTCACAAATTGTGACCGGTTTAAGAAACTAAAACATTCTTCAAGTTGTCCCTACGCATTCACAGAGCAAGGGATAGCAATGCTTTCTGCCATTTTGAAAAGCGAAACTGCTGTTTCAATCAGCATACAGATTATGGATGCCTTTGTTGCAATGCGTCATATTCTAACGAACAATGCACATATTTTATTGGAGTTAGAGAACATAAAGAAACACCTATTGGAAACAAATGTTCATCAATTGGATGCGGACAGACGAATTGATGAGCTATTTGAAAAATTTGATCTATATAAAATCAAAGATAAAAAAGGCATATTTTTTCAAGGTCAAATTTTTGATGCTTATGCAAAGTTTGAAAGTTTTTTACAATCTGCAACTTCTAGTATCATTTTAATTGACGGATATGTTGATGTGACAGTTTTAGAACGATTATCAAAAAAGAATTCAAATGTCAAAGTTGAAATATACACATCATCTAATTCAAGAATCACACAAACAGACATAGATGCATTTAATGCACAATACCCAACACTTACAATTAAATATACAACAGCGATGCATGACAGATTTCTTATAATAGACAATAATAGTTTACTTCATATTGGAGCTTCCCTGAAAGACTTAGGCAAAAAATGTTTTGCTTTTGAAGAAATGGATTCATCCTTGATTCCTGTCATTTTATCAAGACTCTGTCCTAATTTATGACTGATTTTTATGAGGATTGTTAGGGCGTTCCGCCCTTAACAATCCTCAAACTATATCGCAAATCAACCAGTTTCCTACATTTTTACTTTATCACAACCTTCGTCGACTGATTGCCGTCAGTCACCACATAAACACCTTTTGAAACAGATTGTTTGATCTCTGCGCTTCCATTAGCATCAGTTGTTCCGGAAGCGACAATCTTTCCGTTCATTTCAAACACCTGAATCTTGGCATTGGGTTGTGCGTCGACAACATAGATTGTTCCGTTTGCTACATAAACCTGCAGTGCTTGGCTGATGATGTCTGAAACTTCACTTGCTTCTGGTTTAGAGACAGCACGAACCGGGCATCCTAAATAGCGATTGCTGACATACCCTTCCCAATAACCATTCTCGTTGCTGAATAAATAGAGGTAAGAGTGGCTCTCTTTCTTCTCATCTAGAGAAGACAACCAATAGCCACCTTCACTGCCTACATTAAGGATATCCAAACCTTCACGGAATCCCTGAGCAGGAAGGAAAATATGGGCATCGGCAATGCTATAGTCTGTTGAAGGAGACTGCGTACTTTCCACACGCTGTCCCTTGTCTTCCGCTCTCTTCGCTTTGTATACGATGATGCCTTTCGCTCCACTGTAGTCGTTTGTCCAAACGATATAACACTCACTCGAAAGTTCTTTCAAATCATCGATAGTAGGCATAACCCACTCCTTACCCCAGTTGGCTGTAGCCGCGTCATCCTCAGAAAGAAGAATTGATTGGTTGTCGATTGTTCCTGTATATTCATTTCCGAAATTGTACTTTGTGATAGATTGCAATTTCCAAAGATCAAATTCATTCAAATAAGCAGTACAATATTTGTATGTGTTCCAGTCGTAAACATCCTTCGGTTCTGTCTCTCCCCATGCGAAATAGTCACCATACTCTGTCGGCTTGGTTGCTCCCACGTTGTATGTCGCCCAAAGAGTTCCGCTTGGCAGGCCAAGATCTATATAGTCGTGACCAGCTATCTGACCGCTGACTGGCAAACTTTGAGTAGTGTCTTTCTTCTCCCATTTTAGGATATTCGACTTTTGATTGTAATGCTCAACGTCCATCCAAATCAACAGACTATCATCTTGACTATAAAAATAGACATTATGCAATGTTATTTTGTAAACAGAATCGTTTTCCTGAACATAATCACATGTCACGCCTGCTTTTGAAGAGTAAGTATTAGTATAGAAATACGATGATAGTTCGTTGTTATAAAAAAAATCTCCTCCTATTCCATACACTCTTTCTCTCTCAATATTTGAATAAAACGAAAGAGTGATATAACCTGATGTGTCGATATTAGCGATGTCGCTCATATCCAATCCCCATATAGAATCCTTCTTAGCCTCTCCTATCATTTCAACAGTGACGACGGTATCGCACACAATGTTCTTTCCATCAAAGTTGTCGGAGAATACATAAGAACGACCTTTGACAGAGCAAACCGGCAAAGCAATGGTTCCATCCAAAGAGACTTCATAATCATTTATGGCTCCCTTGAAATGAACCACATATCCCTGCGTCGGTTGAAGATCCACACCCTCAAAACGAGGGAAGCCATCCTCACCCTGCACCCATGAAAACAATGGAACTGAATCTCTGTCGTAACTTTTCGGATTTTGAGAGACATACATGTTCAGAGAATCTTTCACCGCTCCTGAAAGGAATGCAATGGAATCCATTTGTTGCAAGACGAATAGGTTACCATAACTTCCCTTAAAACCTGATGTTTCTATATAATAAATAGAACTAAAATCTGGAGTGTAGACTTCTCCGGCATTATATAAATTGAAATGAGATCCATCATACATTCCGAGTCCGATAGCTGCTTCATCGCTTACGATTCGGCCTCTGTTGTAGCAATTGTACATATTGGCGGCAGCCACTCCGATTGAGTATTCGGATGAAACGATCAGACCATAGTTGCTACAATTGTATGCCTCAGATCCTTTTCCATACTCATTTACGCCACCTGCATATTGTCCGATAACGACTCCTTCAAAATGGCAGTTGATGAAAAATCCGTCAATTGCTATGCCTGCCACATCTCCGCCTCCCTTCACATAGGCATTCGTCACCTTCAGGTTCTTAATTCGCAGATTTCCTTTTGTATCAAATAACGCCAAATTGTCCTTATTATTCGGCTGATTGATATAAAGGTTGGAAATTGTGTGGTTTCCGCCATCGAATGACCCACCACTCATGCGGATAGGAGTCCAACTGATCTGTTCTCCATTAATGACACCACAAACGGAGCTGAGGTCGATGTCGGCTTCAAGTATTGCATTCATATACACACCCTTAGCCGCCAAAATCTTATATGAGATGAACTCCTGAAGATTATGGATAAATAGAGTATCCCTGATAATACGTATAGTGTCACTTTCTGTCAAACAGCAAACCGTGTCAACATGTAAAGCATTCTTTCCGATGGAAGCAACGGTATTTGGAATAATGACAGATGTCAAACCAGCACATTCCTTGAAAGCCCCTTCTCCTATAGCTGTGACGGAGTATTCCTTTCCTTCGTATTCTATCTTGTCGGGAATCGTAACTTTTCCAGAAATGGTATCCGACGCTGCTGACACCGACACTGTAAGTCCTGTTGTGTCAGTCACATCGTATTTAAAATCACCGATGGTGAAACTTACCGACATTGCAGGCATAGCCATGAAAAAGAGGCATACTACCCAACAAAAGATTTTTTCAAATGACATTTTCATTATATGAGTTTTAATTAGTCCCAAAATTCGCATTTAATTTCAATGATGTGCGATTGTTTGCAAAATAACTAAAAAATTCAGACACAATCTCCGGCGTTTCCAGAATTAACAAAAATTAACATCGGTTATTATTAGATATATCCCCTAAAGGGGAATATCCGTCACGTCATAATATTATATATCTACCGATATAAAACACCTAACGGTGTATTTTCTATGGTTTCATTTAGCGATTAGTTCGAAACAAAAATGGTATCATGATATCATGTAAAATAGACGTTTTCTAATAGTCAATCACCCCCATGTAGGTTTCAAACCTGCCAGCAATATAAATTCCGTTAAATATGAGTCTCTGTGATTTTATTAAATTTTATGTGCTCGCCTACGGCTCGCACATGGGGAGGGGTTAGGGCCAATATCTATTAAACATGGGCCCTTAACAATCCTCAATTCTTAAATTAAATCTAAACAGTTTCTACGTCTTTTTATGATAAAAAGAGGCGAGTTTTCAATCTGGAGTGGAAAATGCATTTCTTTTTATCCAAACAGATTCTTAATTATGGTCGATGTTTTTAGCAGCAAACATTTCCTATTTTGGAAAGTCCAACCATATTTACATCTAAAAAATGTTTTACTCCGGCATTTCTATATGCCATGGTCAAAAGAGTAACAGAAAACGCACCGCTAAAATACAACTTTGTTGTCGGTGCTGAAAAACATGTCATAATGACATTGAAAACAGCCCAACGCTAAAAACAAAAACGAAAGAAAACTTGTTTTGTTTTCTACTGTTTGTGTTTTCTCCATTAAAGGATTTCAAAAACAAACTTGTTTGCGAGTTTTCCCAAGTGTCAGATATTATAGCTGATACTGTTTTCTGTTTGATCATTATTCATATTGCAATTAAATCCTTGGCCACAACCAATTTTTGACATCTATGATGCCAATTATTGTCTTATAAGAGTGAAATGTCCTACATAGGTTTTACCTGTTTCCTTGATCTGGATCTCGTACCAGTAGTCGGTCGACGGCATGGCCACTCCGTTGTAGACTCCATCCCAGTCGGTTCCGTCGCCGGCGTTGTATGTCGCAAGCTGCTTGCCCCAGCGGTCGAAGATCGTCACCTTGGCGTCAGGATATCCCTCAGCCAAGCCCTTCACCACGAACTTGTCTGACACTCCGTCCTCGTTAGGGGAGATGTGGATAGGTATCTCTATCGCAGGGTTGTTGACCACGAACCTGAACTCAGTCGAGCAGCCGACCTCGTCCACCACCTTCACCACGTGCTCGCTGTACGAGAGTCCGTCCCTGATGTTGCTGCCTATCTCCGGGTCGTCCTCGTTGCCGTCTATGATGTACTTGAACGATCCCGTTCCGAGTCCGACCTCTGTCTGTATCTCTATCTGACGGATGCCGATTGAGTCGACCTGAAGCACAGACGGAGCGGATGTCACCTCTACATACTTCTGCACCTCAGCTGAGCACTTGCCTCGCGTCATGCTCAGCGTGAATGTCGCATAGTCAGGGTCCGGCACCAGTTTCGCCGTCACGCCAGTGAACACAGAGTCCTTCTCCTCATACTTCCACTCGTATGTGTCTGCCTGATATGATGTCGCGTCAAGAGTCAGCTCGTCGAACTGGCATATCCTGTCCGCTGTCCTTATATCGCCCTCGATAGGTTTGTCGACGTAGGCGCTGAACATGAACGGTTTGTCCTGGCAGATGCCGTTCTTGGCTATCACCTTGTACGTCTTCATCTGTCTTGCGACACCCGATTCTGTGTGGATTGGCATAAACGTCGCTCCGGATATCGATCCCGCAACCAGCTCGCCAGCCGGATTGTCGCTCCAGTCGAGGTATGTGCCGCTAGGATAGAGATTCACAACCTCGACCGTCGCCTGACCACCTTCACACACAGGCTCTACCGTCGAAAGTTCAACCTGAAATTTCTCATACACTGTCAGATCCAGCTTCTTCGACTCGTCCTGACCGCCAACATTGTATGTGTATGTCACCATATATTTTGCATTGTGAGCCGGGTTCACCTCCGCCTCCAGCTTGCCTGTGCTGCGGTTAGGTATCAGCTTTATCGTCCTGTCACCGTCGGCCATCGTCTCCGTCACCTTCAGCACCAGATCACCAGGATGAAGCACCCTGCCAGTTCCTGTTGTGTCGACAATCAGCTTCGTGGTCTCACCCTCGCATATCTCAGTCCTCTCCAGCTCCGCCGTCATCTTAAGTCTGGCGTCCACTAGGATGGCTATGTCCGTCTCAGCCTTGCAGTACTCCTTGTTCTCCGCCACAATGTGCAGGTCGTAGTCCCTGTCCACAGGCGAGATCGTCACGCTTGCCCCGCTCTGGATAAATCCCGAATTTATGTCGCTCCACTTCACGTCCGACTCGATGTCCGACGCCGTCGCAGGCACCTTGAATTCCAGGCTGATGCTCTGATTCTCTCCGTTAACCACCTCATATCTCTTCTCGTACGAGTTATCGTCAAGCACCACGTAAGGCTTCACCTTCAGCGCGTTGCCCAGGGCAATCCTGCCGTCGAAGCGGCAGCCTGCGGAGAAGAGCGTGTATGTGTACACTCCACTGTTCTCAGGCTTCGCGGGGTTGAGCTGCAGCTTGGCGTTTGTCTCGCCCGGGATGACGTCGCCGTTTCTCTGCCACTCGATCGTAGGTTTCGGTCCTGTGATGTCGATGATCTCAGCGTTCCACTTCTCCCTCTCGCAGATTGTCATATTTCCGTTCGTCGATTCTGCGCTGTTGCTGTAGTCGGTGATTTCAAACATAAACTTTGTTGGACACTCGTTGATGTACGACAATGTATATCTGCCCTCACCAAGGCTTAATATCGCCTCTCCGTCAAATTCGTTGCTGAATGATCCTTTGGAGGATGATGTTCCGCTCAATGTGTAGCCCGACGTGTTGTCCTTGTTGACTATACCAGTCAGTTTGACCTCCACGTTGCCGCCGCATGAGGAGAACTCTATGTCGTTGTCTGACACAGGCAATGTGATTGACTTCGTATTGTTGATTTCGTGGAACGATATGTTTCCGATCAGCTGTCCGTCGCCCACCGTAATGCGGTGAGTCTTGGTCACCGCCCTCGGTCCGTTGCACGCTTGGCTCGACACCTCGAGGGTAACACTCATGAGATCACCGGGTTTGTCCAATCCATCAGAGCCTGTCAAGTATTGTTTCTGGTCACCAGTGTTCGTGTTCAGGTCGTTCTTCCATGAGTAGACGACCTCGCTCTCCTTCAATCCGCCGCCTACGGTGATGTCGGCCTCAAGCGGCACGCCTACTCCTGGACATGTTCTTTCTGTGCCAACGATTGATGCGTCAAGTTCGTGGAACACCACCGTCAGGTCCTCTGGCTGGGACGAGCATGTTTCCTCCTCTGGTGTGCCCTTGTTGATCACATACCAGCCCTTCACCTCATAAATGCCATTTTCAGTAATCGCATCAGTTGTCATCGTCGACATCGTGCCCTGATTGACATCGTAATATGTGGCATTGCAACTATCGATATCTATGTTGTACATCTCCGACAGCTTCTGAACCTCTCCCTTACACTTGGGGTCAGTCACAAGTTTTGTCAGTCTTGGATTCGTGTTGACCGTCACTGTCACTGGGACAGGGGCACTCTGTGCGTATGGTGGCGTCGTGCTGCTCGCCAGACGCTGTAGCACATAATATTTATATATAGTCTGTTTACTTCCCGTCTCCGCCTTCTGTATGCTTGGCGACAAATCTATCTTTTCCAGTTCGACACTCTCGTCAATAGTGCCGTCAGCCTTGCTGTTGTACCACACAAGCTTGAAGTCGCTCGCCGCCGCTCCATTAGCACCGTCTACCTTATTGGTTGTCGCCTCAATATTGCCAGCCAATTTTGTCGAGTTCTCACACACGTTATAGTTTTTCACCGTAGGTGACGGATAGCCGGAAACGATGACAGTCACAGGCTTGAAATTGCTCTCACAGCCAAGTTTGTTCACCTGCTTCACATAATACGTGTGCTCCTCATTTCCTTCTAGGTTGGCATTATACTTAGGTGTCGCGTCGTTTTCATCGATTTTGTTCTTGTTTTCGTCATACCACACTATAATGCAGTCCATACATGAGGTATCACCTACGACCGCTTCAGGAGTCTGCTCGGTAGGCTTCTTAAAACCGTTTACCCCTTCCGACTTCAGGTATGTCACAGTTCCTGTCATGGGATCAGCCACGCTCTGAACCTCAACAATGTACTCATTTGCTTCACCACGACAGCCAGTTTTCTCATCCGTCAACGCATAAAAGTAAGACTTTGGCATATCAACCTTTTTCAACTCTCCTATCTCAGGAACAGATATTTTCATCAATGTGTCGACATCCTCATACCAATCAATGCTATACCCACCAATACTTTTTTCTGGTTCCTCAGTTAACGATCCTTCACAAAATGGAGCTGGAGCTGTCAATGTTATGAGGGGTTTTGGATTAGCGACGACTGTAATTGTATCCGTCATATCACAAGGAGTGGAATCCAACGCAGAATCATAATAATCGTGGAATGAGATAATATATTTCACTCCCGTCGCGCCAAATGATTCGACATCATCATAGTTCACTGTGAGCGTAGGAGCCTCATCATCAACCGTCGTACATCTCTTCGTCGCCAATGCAGGGCTATCCACATTCTCCTTGAACCACTTGACATCATAGTTATTATAGGCTTTGCCATCCTTGTCAAGGCCGTGAACCGCCTCCACGATGCCAATTTCGACGGATTCTCCAGCACAAAGTTCAACCACCCGTCTCTCTGCATCATACTTGCCATTGTCCGCTGTGAAAGACACTCCCGTCTTCTCAAAATCCAAATGAGAGCACTCCGCACAATTCACTCCTGCCGCAACAGGAATTTTAGAGATAGAAATCTTACGACATGGAGAAAATGCGGAATTCTTTTTCCACGATTGGTCGGCGACCAAATCACTATACTCACCTACAACGACGCGGAAATATACACGTTGATTTTCAGAGAGCGAAGAGAAAATATCCGTCCAATACTTTGCCATCTCCACTATAAACGTCTCTGTTTCGACAACATCCTCTTTATGAAGAGATTTCCAAGTTATTGGATTTGTTTCACTTTCAGTAGACGGATCGACATCCGTATATTGATAAACAAAACCTAATTTCTTGCTCATATCTGGATTTCCTCCACTGTAAGTATAAAACTGTCGGGTGGCATCAGATATCACAGGGATAAGAGTCAGCACATCCTCAGCACACAGATTGAATATGTTTTTGCCAGTATTGACAAAAGCATCCACATTTACGTCAGGCGGAGTACATACCTGAAAGACAATATTGTCGATGGCATAATCACGCGTCAACTTATCTCCTGGAGGAACACATGATTGATTATGTTTGACTTTCATTTTAATCGAGACTTCAGATGCACCTCCGACATCTTCAGCTTTTATAGTGAACTTTTTATTTACACTCAGCCAACCATCTGCTCCACTTTTAAAACTTTTAGCTTCACTTTCCAATACATTCCCATCATGTTCAAGAGTAACTTCTATACATCCAGGATGACTTGAGATTGAAGCGAAATCCGCTCCAAAAGTAATTTCTTTGCCTGTACAGATATGATCAATATCCACTTCAAAAAAATCATCCTGTGAACCATTGTCAAGGAGATCAAACTGAAGCATGCCACCGGTAGGAGTACCCGAATTGTCATACTTCACGCCTCCAGAATAGCCACCATATTTGGAAACGACATACACACCGTGGTCGAACAATTCCGACTTCATTTTTGACTTATTATCATCTTGCGGAACTGTGCCCGCCACAGGCACCGACAATTTAGCTCCACTGTTTTCAATATTATATGCTCGCACATAAGGGATTCTCACCTTTTTCGAATGAGAGCGTGCCTCATGAGTATGTTCAACAGGTATTTTTTCTGTATGTGTAATTCCCATTCGGTCTGTCCACTTGTAGATATCATCAGAAACGAAGTCACCGAAATCATCAAAAAACAAGTTTGTCATAGCCATAGGAGCACCGTCTTCACTTGTGCAACAGATTCCAGAATGGATGATATAAGGGTCAGACTCTACAGGATCACATCCAGGGATGGTCACCACACAAGTAATCACATAATCAGTGTCTGGCTTTTTTGGTGTAAATATAAAGTCGTTTTCTGTCGACGACAGACCGGTAACCGACTCATTCCAATAGAACTTTGTACCTTCTGGATAATCTTGTTTAGCAGTCACCCGTAATGGCTGTTCCGGGCATGGGTTTCCTGTGCTCATCACAACAGGTTTTATTTCACCGCTGACCTCAATGTCATCTATGCCAATAGGGATCTGAAAACAATCATTTGGACGGTAGATGTAAAATGTGACACTACCTGATTCTGGAACAATTGCTTTATGTACCACCAATTCTGATTTTCCATAATCCACAGTCGTAACTGTCGATTTATTCTTTTTACCCAGTTTAAGTACACTATTGTCTACAGATTTAAATGATATATCATCATCGCTAGAAACAACACCTATTTCCAATTTTTCTCCTGAGATTGTCTTCGTGGAAGAATCATAAAGATACTTTGTTATATAATCCTGCATTTTGGGAGACTTAGAAGCAGTTTCCCCACAAACATTTGTGGCAAGATGTTCAAAATAGGTAGAATCCAACAAATTATACAATGTAAAAGACAATTCAGCAAAAGTGCCAGGAGCTAATCCATGCACCGTATAAGAAAACATCGGACACAGTGCTGCGGAACCGACACTGACATACATATTATTCGGTGTATCATTCGCTTTACAAAAAGGATGTACGAGTTTTGGCTGTGCAGTGACGAAAGAATAGCCATATTGAGTCTTTTTTCCATCTGCCTGATGGTCTTTTAAGTGGAATGCATCATCCACTTCTGTCACATCGTTGATGCCAAAATTATAAAGTCTGCCACCCATTCCTTCAAATATAACATATTCAGGCTCCGCAAACATATCTGTTTTGCACATTTTATTCCAACCATGACTTTCACTATACCATCCCTCTTCGTCAGAAGTCAAGACAGGGCAGCAAAGGGCAATATCTGTGTCAAAATTTGTGTTTGCCACGACACATTGTGCCGACGATGACGATGAATTCAGCATGCAACAAAGTGTAAATAAAGTCATAAGGTAATACTTTGCCATAACTTTTTTCATCATACTATTCCAAATAATGATGTCTAGCGTGTTAGATCGCATATAAAAAAGTTTTTGTGTGTTGTTTATGTGTGCAAATGTAGTTGCAAAAGCAAAGACGCATAAGAATTTCAATACCAAACAATATAGATGAACATTTTTCCGTGGATGATTAATGTAACAATATCAAACATCACTTGTAACACACTCCACATAAAAAATTGACTTGCAACAATATAGAAACATTCATTTTAGCAGAGAAAAAACTTAGGATCAGTCTTAGATTGGTTATATAGGCGAGAATTGTTAAGGGATCATGTTTTTGGCAGATATTGGGTCTAGCCCTTCAATATTTGCAAGCATTTAAGGACAAACAGTTATATTTATTATGAGATCAGAATGGATTATAGTTTATGATTTATTGGCTCTAAGACTTTATTTCATCACTGTTCATCCTTCTTAGCTGTGGAGTGTCTCCGTCTTATGCCAAAAGCACTGCTGTAATCCATCTCTTCTACTACAGGGCAATCACATTTCTCCACATCTTTATTCTTGGCATATTGTTTCCTGAACTGATCACAATCACATATTGAGTAAATGTGCGACTCATCACGGCATACCACATGAACCACTTGAATGGTATCTGCATGTGGATCATATTCATTCACAACCATAAGTTGATACATGACATTACTTTTTCCATATCCTTCAGCGAAATAGAAATTTTCCAAGTAGCCACAGTATGGCTCCCAATTGTTAAGATTACGTCTAAAAGGGGACCCTTTCTTAATCAGGTAGCATAAAGAATCGTCGACCATCACTCTGCACTTATACAACATCATGAATTCATGATCCTTTGCAAAAAGGGTTGCGGCAGACATCAGCACAGATACGATCAGAAAGAATATTTTAGTTGCTCGGATAGGCATAGCACATTATCATATGTTCGGGATGATTAAAACAATAGGTAGGATTAAAAAACACAAAAGGTCTCACTTTTCAGTAAGACCTTGATATTTGTGTTCTTCGATAGATTCGAGAAATGAAAGATTAGAGCTTGTTAACGTAAATAGCCAACTTTGCCTTAAGATTAGAAGCCTTATTCTTGTGAATAACACGAATCTTAGCCAACTTGTCTAGCATAGAGCTAACTTTTGGATAAAGCTCTTCAGCCTCTTTCTTGTCAGAAATTGCACGAAGCTTACGCACTGCATTTCTTGTAGTCTTTGCGTAGTATCTATTGTGCAATCTTCTCTTCTCTGTCTGTCTGATTCTCTTAATAGAAGACTTGTGATTTGCCATTGTTTTTAATAAATGAATTTATATTAGTAGCCCATAGGAGAGTCGAACTCCTCTTTCAAGAATGAAAATCTTGCGTCCTAGCCGATAGACGAATGGGCCCCGCAATTAGATTCCTCTAATTGTAGCCCATAGGAGAGTCGAACTCCTCTTTCAAGAATGAAAATCTTGCGTCCTAGCCGATAGACGAATGGGCCTCCTTAATGTCACAAAATCAACAAACTATACGTTTACCCGATTTTGCGAGTGCAAAGATAGACATTATTTTCTAAAATCCAATACTTTTGCTTAAAATATTTCTCACGCGTTATCAACACCACAAGACAAACAAAATTATGAATTGTGGGACGACACAACAAATGATGGATCATTCACAATTACGCATTACGCATTACGAATTACGAATTACGAATTACGAATTACGCATTATGAATTATGAATTGTAATAACACGCACGTCCGTGCGTCTCTACGAGAAAGGGATCTCCAAATGCATGGACGTCCCCCTCATTATGAATTATCATTTGCTTTGTTCACGCGATTTCTCACCGAGGTAGCCTCCATGATGACGTTTGGCATACTCTTCGTTTGTGAACTTGATTTTCTTCATTGTGCCTACCACAATGATGTCTCCGATCACTGTCATCATTGTTGTTGATGTTGTGGGAGTAAGGCCAAGTATGCAGACTTCCTTCGGATTGCCTGTATATAGGCAGATATTTGCTTCTTTTGCCAACTGGCTGTCCTTGTTGCCAGTAATGACAATAAACTTGACATCTGGACGCAAGCCTCTTGCCAAAGCTGTAAGTTCTATGATCTCTCGTGTCTTGCCGGAATTTGAAATCAAAAGCATAACGTCATTTGGCTGCAACACACCTAGATCACCATGCTGTGCCTCACTTGGATGAAGGAAAACAGCAGGTGTGCCAGTCGAACTGAATGTTGTGGCGATATTCATGGCAATCTGACCTGCCTTTCCCATACCGCTCGTCACAAGTTTTCCCTTCTTGTTGTGAACCTGCTCCACAATCAAATCCACAGCATTCTCATAGTCATCCGTAACAGGAAGCGAAAGGATTGCATTTGCCTCATGTTCCAAGATTTTCTTTATATCCTCTTTCATTGCCACATTTAATTTTGTGCAAAGGTAGTTTCTTAATATGATATTTCAATACGAAATGCAAAAAAAGGCGACGCAAATGATCGCGTCGCCTTTTTTATCACTCATTGATTAGAGTAAAATGTCCTACATATTTCTTTCGGATCTCGTCAATCCAAATTTCATACCAGTAGTCGGTCGACGGCATCTTTCGTCCAAGATACATTCCATCCCACGACTCATTTCCCTTAATCTCTGTAAGTTTCTTTCCAAAACGATCATAGATAGTGACCACCGCATCCGGATATGCCTCAGCTACGACTTCTGAAATAAATGCATCATTCACACCGTCTCCATTAGGAGTGACGACTGTTGGATACTCAATGTCAGGAGCTTTCATAGTGAATTGGAAATCACTCTGACATCCATACTCATCAATGATATATGCAGTATGGATTCCATACTTCAAGTCAGTAAACGACTCCGACGTCTGATATTCGCTGTTGTCAACTTTATACATGACATTTGTCGACTCGTTGTCCTTGAATGGCACAATCTCAACGTCACGGTAGCCTTTCTGACTGACAGATGCAATCTCTGGATATCCTACGACCTTGATTGTCGACTTGGCTGTCACTGTCTCACAAATTTCATTTGAAAGCGACACCGTATAAACAGTCTCTCCTATCACATCAGTTGGAGCCTTATATATAGGCGACGTTGCCAACACATCTCCAGCCTCATTTGTCCATGTATACTTGCGTGGTTTTCCTTGAGAGACATTAGTGAACAATCTCACTGATCCTGGCGTCATACAGGCTATCGTATCTGTTGGAGATACCGTAAACTCAATTGGTTCCTCAACCTCGACTATGATCGAGTCTTTCACCTCACATCCTCCTGCCTGAGAGACAGTGAAACGATAAGTAGTCGTAGCTGTTGGATTCACAACGGCCATCATACCTGAGCCCACAAGGGTAGCGTCGCTGTTCCACTCTATAGTCGCAGTAGAAGGTGTCAGCTCCGACAATCCTATCTGAGCATCCGAGCCTTCACAAATCACTGTGTCATCCGCAATCTTTGTGAACTTAGGTGCCTCAGACACTGTCAATGTACCATACGTCTCTTCCACAATACAATTTCTGTTTGTTATTGTGTATGTGTACTTGCCGTCATCAGATGTCGACGCTGATGAAATTGAAATAGAATTAGATGTTCCAACCTCAACACCGTCTTTCTTCCATTCTACCGTCGGAGTCTCCTTGCAAGAGAAATCCAAAGTCATTGCATATTTAGCACCCTCACAAAGGACTGTGTCTCTTCCTACAGTATTATTCTTGATTCCTGCGTCGACCACCTTCACCTTCTGGCTTGTCTCACACTCATTGGTGAATGTGACAACATACTCTCCTTCTGTATTCAATTGTATTGCCTGAGATGTCTCACCTGTGCTCCACTTGAAATCGTTAGCATCAGACTCCAAATCAGCGAACAACGAATATTTAGTGCCACAACTGTAGAATGAGATAGGATCTCCATGGGCTGAGATTGCCTCTGTATTGCCATCCTCATCTGTGAAAATGATTGATCCATTCACCTCTCCTTGTCCGATTTTAACAGTGTGCGACACTGTCTTCTCACAGAATCCATCAGACACTGTGACCTCAAACTTCGTAGGGTCGTTCAATGGCTCGCTCACAAAATTGCCGGCATCAGCCATTGTCGACTTATTAGTTGTGTTCCAAGTGTAGGTGATATCTGAATTATACGTGTCACCCTTCAACACAGCGCTCAACTCTACCGAAGCTCCCGGACATGCTGACGCAGCTCCGACAATTGACAAAGAGTCGATTCTGTGGATCTCAACATAAATCTCCTTTGGCGAATTACTCTCACACTTGATTGAAGTGTCGTTAGGCATCTTGAAATAACCTGTCACATTGTAGTGACCTGTCTTATCAATTGCATTATAATTATTCAAAGGATTTCCACTCTCATCTGTAAATGATGAATATACGTTTGACACGTCGTTGCTAACGATCCACATTGTATCAAGATTAACAGCTCTTGAACAAACTGTATCGAAATGAGTCTTTAGTTCAGGACGTGCATATACAATCACCTTCACTGGCACTGTAGACGACTCAGCTCCATTATCATCAACCTGACAAACATAGTATACAGTCGTATCTGTAGGCTGTTTTGTTGTCTTGGTCGTTGAAATAGCTGGCATAGAAATTTCAAGTCCACCCTTTGATTTATCTGCGTCGTACCATTTCAAGCTATATGATGGATCAGATTTTTCAACGAAATCCTCAATAGATTCCGTAGACAGATAATCCTCACAGAAACGAGCCACCTTTGTCTTTGGCACCGGTGTCAAACTGATAATCACGTCGACCTCACTCAACACGCTCTCACATCCGTCCGCATCTCTCTGGCTTACATAGTAGAGAAGTTTCACATCCTTTGTCATGCTCTTGTTTGCCGACGGAATTGGCTCCGACTTCAACTCAGACATATTCTCGTCATACCACACAATAGTCATATCCTTGCCCGGAGTGACAGCCGACGGATCTTGAGTAAGCAGGCTCTTGAATGAGCCGTCTGTCAACGTATCACCCAATGTGTATGTGATCACATTGTTAACTGCCGGAGCATCTATATGCTTCACTGTGACATCAAGATCAGCAGTGTCACCCTTGCAGACGTGATTGCTTGAGATTGTGTAAGTAGGCACCACCTTATATGTGTTTGTGGTAGTGGAAGAAACTTTTGATGTCGACGGAATCAAAGCCGACTCATCAAGTTTCACACCGCCAAGATACCATTCAAACTTAGATGGATCATCAGCCTTCACAAACGTGCTCAATGACGAGACATCTGTAGTAGCCACAAGTTTTTCAGCATTTGCATCCTCACAATACGACACAGGGACTGTCTTAGCCGTGCCGACACCAACAGTTGTGATTGTGATTTCGGCGATGTCACTCTCAGCTGTACCATTAGTTGACTTGACATAATATTTCACCTCACCAGGAGTAGTGCTTTCAAATGGAGTTGGTTCCGATAGTGGAGCACCAGTCTCGTCGCACCAGATCAAAGACTGGCCTGTTTCTGGAGCCTCGACCAATGTAGTGACATCGATCTTTTCACCGACACACAATGTAGTGTCGCTCACCTTTGGCTTGTTAGAGCTTGTGATATAGATTACAACCGAATCCCTTTCGCTCTCACATCCACCCTTCGACACAGCGCTCACATAATAAACGATTGTGTCTTCCTTAGCGACAGAAATTGTGACAGGGGTACGCAACGAATCCGTAGCAGTCTTCGACTCATACCAAACCACACGTCCATTTGCTGAAGATGCAAGTTTTGTGATATCCTCCTTGCCTGTGCCTACGGCAAACTCCTTAGGAGAAGTGACAGTAGGAACATCAGGTATAGCCTCCTTAGAGACCTCCATCATTTGAACTTTGCCCACGCACTTGGTTGTCTTGTCTGTGGCAGTATAGAAATATGCACCTAATACATCCTTGCCGTCGATATTCAAATCAGTCACCTCAAACGCAGCAACGTCATCCGAATACCAATTCAAATCATAGCCTTCAATTGTAGCTTTCGACAGATCAAGACCTTCACCGTCACACAATGCCACTCCGTTTTCCAAAGCCACATCAGGAAGAGGATTGACAGTAAGTTTGACACTCTTAGAAGAGATCTTACATCCTGCTATCTCCTCATTGTAGACAGTCACAGAATAAGAGCCAGCCTCCTTAACGAAGAACGAATCCACCTTGATTGGTTTGTCGTCATTCAGAGATGTCTTTCCGTTGAAGAATTCATATGTATAGCCCTTCGACTTAGGAGTTGCGACAGCCTTGATATAAGTGCTGTCACCCTCACAAATCTCCTCAAGTTTCAAACTTGCGACAGCGTCTGTAAGGTCGCACTCCACTGTACCGCACTCCACTGTGTTGAGCACTTTGAGTGTATCCCGTCCATAGACAGTAGCAAGACCATAGTTATTAATGTAGTTATTACAAGAAACAACCTCTGCCGTAAACGTATAACCAATTGAATCACCAGGAGCTAACGAAGTCTCTGGTGTATCTCCGACTGACGGCCAAGTAATTAGACGTTTAGCCTCATCATATACACCCTTATGTGAGATATCTGTAATATTTCCAAGTTCAGCAGGGATCTGGTCATAAAGTCTAACATCAAAAGCATGGTCAACTTCTGCAGAAAAGCCTACCAACGATCTTTCACATCCAGTTGGACCGCTATATATACCCATATAGCCTGATTTAGAAGAGGTCAAACCTTTATAGGTTGCAAGAGGTGTTTCCAAATCATTGATATAGACATACATCTTATCCTCTTTCACCATAACCTTCAAGTCCATAGGAGAGTATGTACCATCTTCTTTTGCCGGACAACTCTTATTTGTTTTGTCTTCAGCAATCAATTTGCTTCCTTCATACACTTCAAACTTAACATATTGGCCTCCGGACATTGTAGAAAGCTTCAAACCAATACCTTCAAAACCCGAACCTCCAGGAGTGCCTTTACCTTGATAACGGAACACAAGATACAAAGAGCCATCATTTCCACTCCATTGAGTTTGAAGAGTAACATCTTTACCATAAGCCTTCTTGTCTGTAAAGAAATAAGGAGGTCTTACACCTTGGTTTTTGTTCTGATCACATGAAATCTCGCCTTTGACATTTGGAAGATTACCTCCGCCCAAAGTTGTCCAAGAATCTTTGGAAGAGAAATTTCCTTCTATAACAGTTCCTTCTGTATTTTTGAAATAAACTGTATATGAAATGTTTTCTCCAACTTCAGCCTTTTTCCTATCAGCATCCTTAAACAAGGAAGCTTGCGGATCAATTACAGGAGGCAACTCATTACAAGAGATCATCAGATCAACCTGAGATGAATCAGGAGAATCTGTTTTTGATGATATCCAAGCCACATTTTTAAAATACTTATCATCTGGTTGTGGTGTTTTTTTGCAACCGATGTCTTTGGCAACAGCCTGGTAAACCAATTTGCCCTTTTCTCCGACAAGCATTTCAGGCACCGTCCATTTTACAATACCAGTAAACTTTCCCTCATCAGCACCAGAAGCAGGAGTATAAGTGGCTGTAACTCCCAACGCTTTATCTGTAATAAAGCCATCCCATTCCAATTCTATCGGAATTGTATCAATCACAACCACATCATATGCTTCTCTTCCAGGAAGAGGTCCTTTTCCCATAACACGTCGCCATGTATATCCATCGAATTCCTCAACCAATACTCTATCGAATCCCTTTAGATCTGGAGAACATGCATATCGTGAGAAATTAGTTATTTCCTCGTTAAATTTGTCTGGATTATACCATCCCGGAGTAATCGGAACGAAATTACAAGCCTGTCCTGATAGATTATCATAAGAACCATTATTTTCAACCGCTTTTGAATAAGACCAATCATCAGCCACCTTAAATTTCATGTTTGTGGCATTTTTAGTCTTCAATGCAGTTCTATATAAGCCTGGACCGTAGACACCCTTGTGAAGTAGATACTTCGAGTCTAGTTTATCATAAACATGTGTAGTAGTGGCAGTAAGCACATTAGGGAACTTCACAATGAAACGCTGATTCCAAGCCTTGCCATCTTCATCTTCTCCAGCAGGAATTTTTTGGAACAAAATTTCCGCACCTCCTGTTTCAGGGAAATATCCATATTTTGACACATCATTCTCATTGTCTAGATAGAAAAGCCATCCATTGGGATTATCATCACCATAAAATCCTTTGTTGATGTCGTTCAAGAAATAAGAGACACGATAATTTCCCATATTGATGTATGCTTCTTGTGCATCATTCCAAAAACGATAATATTGATAGAATGTGGTGTTTGTCCAATCGCCTTCATCATCTCCATTTGGCAAATAATTTCCATACGACATGCGGACATTATCACGTCCACCATTCAACCAAGAGGATTCTCCTTCCGACTTGTTTTCGAATTCAACTGTAAATTTAACAACATCATTCGGGTTCATGGCTGTACGGTTAGCACTTTTCTTGACTGCCAACGAACGATTAGCCAAGATATCCACACAGTTACGCTCCATTGTGTATGTGGCATGGTTAGGATACTCGTTACTTACCCACTCTTCAAAATTTGAACCTGAAATTTTGCTTGTCAAACAGATACGTGGATTAAGAGTGTCTCTTGCAACAACACGGAATGAGACAGAATCTATTGTCTCAGCCAGATGACCTGTTTTGAATCCAGGCACAGTACCGATGTTCCAAACTATTTTTCCACCACTGAACTTACCTCCGTTTGAAATGCTGACCACCTCATAATTAGGGTCTATTTCTGTCTCAATCTTCACTCCTGTAGCATCAGCACTACCATAGTTACGATACTGGACTGTATAGTCAATTTGGTCATCAACGTAAGCGTACGTCTTATCCACGGACATATACACTTTCATGTTAGCCGCAGAAACCATATCGCTTGGAGCATGCCAGTTACCCGTATATGTCAAAAGAGGCAAACAACGGAACCATCCATGGAAGTATTTAGGCATACTTTCAATGTATCTCTCATCATCCGTTAAGTTTTTAGATTCACCTGATGCATCATCCCACACTAACTCACTCTGGCGATACATATCCGCTATAAGCCCCAAGTCTTCATTAATCACAACTGCTGGAGCCGCACAACCTAAAGCATAATTTGCTGAATAATGTGACAGGACACCTCCTTCTGTATTGTAACACATTTTAATCTGAGATGGTCCCCAAAACTCTGGCTGACCGGGGTCTGGAGATGCACCTAATTTGCTACACCACTTTCCTTTTCCATCCAATGCAGGAGGCTCCTTCATAAGTGCCGCAGCACGAAGTGCCATGTCATATTCATATGTGTTCGTACCTTTCTCTATCTGATGTGTCTTTGGATTCCAATTGTATTCAGGTGCACCATGCCACAAATAATTCTGTGCCATACGCCACATTGTACGAAAATCCTCTCCCTCACTAAAATTAGTAAACGTAGGTTGTCCGTCAGTCGCCATATTTGTGGTTCCAATACTTGATACCAATCCCTGACTGTAAGCCTGACCACACAACCAATCTGAAGATGCCTCTGCTCGCTTATACTGACCTATCTGCCAATCATTAGCAGTCACATCACCACTTTCAAACCATTTTGCAAACTCATTATAATAAGCAGGAGCACAGTAGTCGGTGTGAGTGTTTCCATCTCCTCCAGTACCTCCAATATAAACCGATTTTGAAATATCCGGATAAAGAGTCTGATTATTTCTCCAAGATGAAACTTCTCCTCCTTTATTTCCGCCCTTCACATATCCATCAACGCCAATGTTTCCACTCATATGACCTCCCGTATTGGGGGCAGAAAAAGTATCGACAAATGCTTTCAAGAAATCTTCAGCAGCCTCCTTATAGGAAATAGGCTTACCACTGTAATCCAAAACAGGTTTGCCATCCTGCATCATGAATTCTCCCCACTGTTTGTAGGCGATAAGAAGAGCCATAGCGATATCATCATCACCATCGGTGGCCGATCCATCGTTTTCTGATGTGCTTCCCTCTAACGCATAACATATAGGAAGACCTCCACCAAACTCATAGTTTGGAAGTCTTATCTGACCATCCTGATATCTGACACGATGAGGAATACGGTTGTCGTGGATCCACATCCACAATCCGTTGAATGTTGCCTGATCAGCAAAAATCGCAGCCGCCAACATCATATAGCCATCTCCCTCTGTACAGAACTGAGCTCCTCCTTGAGGCATCTCTTTGTCTCCGAGCTTACGGAAATTGTTGAATGTGATATAAGGCACTCCACAATGCGTTCCTCCGTCGTATCGACATCTGTGGCTCATGATTTCATAAGCCTCACGTCCTGTTTTTTCCATATCCGCATGTGTGACTCCTTCAGCATTGTATTTTGCCAAAGTTTTACCTACCTTATACTCCAAAAATTGAGGATAAGGGAATGCTGGATTACCAGAATTTATATTAATAGGAACGTAACTGGCAGAACTCCATGATCTGGCACTACCTTGTGCTGATGCACCTCCTATGCTACACAACAAGCAGCATAAAATTGCAATTAATTTAATACCAAATTTATTCATATATTAAACCCCTATTACAAATTCAAAAATAGTTAGTGTTATTAGATTAGGCAAAAATAGCAATATTTTCAAATTGTGGCTCTTTTTTTGTGAAAAATTGTTAACAACCGAGCCTTAGGTCTCACTCCAGCAACCATTTCCAGACGGGAATCACTTAATATTTTTATTTGATACCAGCAAACAAAATTAAGTGTTTTTATTCGCTGTCATCAAACAAAATTCAATATTTTTGTTTGACACCAGCAAATAAAAAAAAGACGCAGAAGGTTATTCTCCTGCGTCTTCCAAATCAATAGTAAGATTTTATTTCATGATAATAAGCTGTGTCTTTCCATTGCTGAATCTGACTGCGTAAACTCCTGAAGGCAATCTTTTCTCCCTGATTTTCATATTCGCGTCGACGCTGCTTTTCGCAACAATCCTTGCCCATGTTTTTCCCATCATATCCACCACCGTGGCTTCCTTTGGCTCACCCGACAAAATGTCGATGTTGCCAGTCAGATCTTCTAGTTCTTCTTTTGTTTCCGCAAACGCAATCCAGTCGACATTGGAATATGCTCCGCTGATTCTGACACGCAGGATATGATCGCCTGCCACGATCTCGGAGGTCTTGCCGTCCACTGTTGTGTATGTGTTCCAGCTGTCGGTCTGGGGTATCTTGACTGTGTCTGCCACTTGTTTGCCGTCTACCATAATGATGAAACTTGAGAAATCCAATCCGCTAGCCACATTGGCTTTATAGAAATACGGTGCAGTCTTCTCGACAGCAATTGAATATTCCGTCCACTCCCCTTCTTGTGTGTAGCCGATGGCATATCCTTTCGCATCGCTGATTGAGTCGACGGTGACGATGTCCACTCCGTCGTTACGATAGGCTTCTCCTTGGTTTTCCACATCCTTGTCGTAGTATGCGATGCCCTGTCCGCCCAAATCGTAGTCTTCCATCTCTATCTTGCCAGGAAGAGTGAACACAGAGGAATATGGTTCCTGTGGAATAGCCTCAGAGAAATTAGGCAATGGGATATCTTTATTCTTGATACTCTTATACTTCTGCTCAATTCCGGCGTTGTTGATCACACCCTTGTCTGATCCGTCGTTGTCGTGGGTATAATTGCTGCCACACTGGTTGCAGGCTGTTCCCTTCGGAGCATTCACAGCCACATTGTAAGCGATTTCAAAACCGCTGGTTCCCTCATCCTGATAGATAGGGCAAGTCCAATAGTCTGCCCAGTCAGATCCGTTGATATCATGGCTGTAGTTGTACATAATCTGTCCGTTTTTGCCCTGATTAGAAAGGGTGTAGATCGCCGCACCGTCGCACAACAATCTTGCGATATGATGGATTTCATTATAATTGATCTTGTTTCCGTCCATCGCAGTCTCTTTTTTGGTCCATCCGAATCCGACAGAGATTCCTGAGTAATTGGCATACGACACTTCATTATGCTCGATCACGATATATCTTGGATAGCCACCAAGGATTGGCACCGCACCCTGAATCTCGTTAGTAGTGTTGTGGACGTAATTGTTCTTCACCGTGTCGTGAGTGCATATCTCATCCTTATCGGAAGGGTTGTAACCTTTGTGGATTTCCGTCAATGAATCAGGAGCGAATTTTCCGATCGAAATGCTTGAGCCTCCTATCTCTGTGAAGACATTGCCCTCTATACGTGTGTCGTTGGTGCCGGATGTGAAATCCAGTCCAGTGGCAGCCATCTGAGTGAAAATATTGTCTTCAAAAATCACACGGCTTGCGTTTGTCACCTCAATTCCCGCTTCCGGATGCCAAAGCATAAACTCATTCGATTTAAGATACCCACGATCCTCCACCTTCACTGCGAACTGTCCGGCCTGCAGATTAAGCAGTCCCTCCCTGCTTGGACGCAAGAAATTGGTATGGGCAAACACAATGCCGCTGAACGAGATGTTTTTCACCTTGTTTTTCGTGCTTTCTCCCGTCACCTCAATAAGGGTCTCCAGATTGGGAGCCACGACATTTGCCGTAGTCATATCTTCCCCTTCACGCGGAATATAATAAAGTGTGTTGCTATCCTCGTCGAGAAACCATTCGCCCTGCATATCCAAAAGCGACATGTCGTTTTCAAGATAGTAGCATTGCTGTTTTGGAGGATTGCTCATGAATGCCGTGCCAAGCATCGGATAGGCTCTGCGGAACAGACGGGTACGCTCTGGATCCTGAGGAATGATCTTGCATGTGTTGCCGTTGTATTTCACATCCTCAATTCTAAGAATCTGGTCGGCCCATGCCACCATAACATGGATCTCCGACCTCTTTATATTCTCTAGTTTTTTTATTTGATCCGTGTAGACGTCGAATGCCCTGCCAAAAGTATCCACTTTGGCAAGACGGTTGAAATAGTGGTCGCCGTTGGGTTTGACATTCGGATGACGTGCTCTTATCGCTTTCTTTCCATTGACGTACAACTGACGGAAACGATTTACGACATCCTTCACGCACCAGATGTTTTTGTCCGCGTCGAACAACTCCCATCCGTTCACAGGAACACCTCCCGTCACCAACGGAGTCTCGCCCGGAGCTGCCATATAGCGAACATAGTGACCGTTTGTTCCACCGTCGGCATTGGAAAGACGCAATGTGCTTGTAAGCTGGTATGTGCCTTCATGCAAATAGACGTTGATATCTTCCGACATTGATTTGTTGACTCCACGCACCGCTCTTTGTGCCTGCTCAAGCGTTTTGAATGGAGCTGTAAGCGTTCCTTCAGCAGCGTCGTTGCCATTTGGAGAGACGTGGAAGTCTATTGCATTGGCATTGATGATGAAGCAGCCTAGTAAGATTGGTAATAAATATTTATTCATAGTTGTATTCTGTTAATAATTGGGATTGATGACATTGGGTTTAACCCGTTAATATCTGGGCAGGTTTGAAACCTGTCACTACGTTTATTCAACGATAACAGAAAGACTTGTCTTTTCGTCGACAGATTTCAAAAGATATACGCCCTTCTCAAATCCTTTGTTTTTCAGCAATTCTTTTGGTGAGACGGAATTATTGAGCGTGATTATGTCTGCGATTTTTCCGTCTGCGGTATAGACTGTATAATCTCCGTCAAAAATCGTCAGATTATTTATTTCCACCACATTTGTGGAGTTTTTATCACAAAATTCAATCCAGTCGATATTGATCCAGTCGCCTTCAATCTGTAATTTCAATATATGATCTCCCTCAGGCAACTTTTTTGTCGTCATTGTTTCAGCGATAAGGTATGCTTCCCAATCACCGTCATTTTCAGAAGTCTGGATAAAGTCGGAAATCTCTTCGTCGTCAAGATATAGCTTGATTCCAGCATTCGCATTTCCAGTAGACAATCTTGCGCGGATTTTGTAGTCGTCGGCGACTTTCACGTTGACGGAATACTCCAGCCATTCTCCTTTTTGCGCGTAACCGACAGCAAAACCGTCGATTTCATCGGATTTATACACGTCTACCCCATCCTTACGGAATGCCTCTCCACGGTTTTGCCCATCCATATCGTAGTAGGCTTTGCCAGATCCCCCAAGGTCATACTCCTCAGCCTGTATTTTACCAGGGATTTCAGCTGGCTCACCATTGTATGGAGTCTGTGGAATATTATGAGACTGGTCTACGAAATACCAATAGTCAAATTCAAACATTTCACTATTCTGACCAGAAAATGTGAAATAGATGTCGTGGACTCCCGTCACCATCATCACATCCGTCTCAATCTCTTTCCAAGCATTATTAGTAGGCTCCACACTGAGAGAAGCGATCTTTTCACCGTCTTTTTTATCCAAATGGACCTCAATATTTCCTCCCTTTCCAGAAGCACAACGAACAGCAGCGACAAACTTGAACGCGCCCTCCTCACCGAAGTCTACCGAACGGACTTTGATATAGTCGCCATTGTCGATACCATGCACAAAGATATTGTTTCGGTCTTTATAGTTCATACGCAATCCGTGTGAGAACGCTTTTGTCTCAGCCTCGACCCTCAAATACGGATCAAGATTTTTAACGGCATTTTTCACACCTATGTTTGTGGCTGGGATAAGGGGTATAGAGCCATCAGCACCATATGTAAACTCCTCCACGCAGCACGAACGGGTGAAGCCTCCGGTATAGCCCTCCTCTCCACGCAGATTCTGATTGTGGTAGAAGTAGTATGAATGACCCTTGAAATCAATCACACCCGAGTGGATAGTAAAAGCGAAATTATTCACCTCATTATGTCTTCCACTCTCCTGAATGATTCCACGAGATGTCCACGGGCCTTCGGGACTGTTGCTTGTGGCATACGAAATCTTCTCCGGCACACCGTGAGAGGCATATATCATATAATAGATGCCATTGCGTTTAGAGATCCACGGACCTTCAGTATACTTGTAGTTCGATTCAGCAGTAAGGTTGGTTTCATTGATTCTTCCATCAATAGTCACCATGTCCTTATTCAGTTTGCACCAATAAAGTTTAGGATTTCCCCAATAAGCGTAAGCCTGCCCATTATCGTCGATGAAGACGGTAGGATCGATATAGTTCCAATTTGGTCCGGCAAGAGGTTTGCCGATAGCATCTTTGTAAGGTCCGGCAGGATGGTCAGCCACACCGACACCGATCACACGCGGTCCATTAGACGTGGAAGTGACATAAAAATAATACTTACCGTCTCTTTCAATCATCTGTGAAGCCCAAGCGGCATCTCGGTCAGCCCATTTAAAGTCGCTGTTTTGAATAGGAGCTCCACGGTCGGTCCAGTTTACCATGTCGACGGTGGAGAAGACACGCCACTCATTCATTGTGAAATAATCCACGCCATCCTCATCATGCGAAGTAAAAACAAATACCGTGTCACCAATCACAACAGGTGCCGGGTCTGCGGTAAAATCCGTTTGGAAAATCGGATTGTCCGCCATAACAGATGCCGACATCAAAAAAGATGCAGCTGAGAGTAAAGTGTTTTTCATGAAGTCTAGTGATTTTTGTATTAAATTATAATGTAGAGAAATCTGTTGCGATTTCATCACGACGATAAAATTAAAGAAGTCTGAAAAAAACAATTAACAAAACAAGATTTTGAGGTTAACAAATATGGGAATAGCTGTTGTTTTGTACGAATGTACCCCATGGAGCCATGAAATCTTACAGAAAAAAGCTTCTTAATTGGAGCTTTTCTATCTTCTGTCTGATTTTCCGTTTCTTGTCATTTTACCGAAATTTTGGTAATTTAAACCGAAAAATATGCAACGACAGGGTCCCTTACATTTTTTATATTTGCATTAGAAATTTAAGCGAAGAAGTTTTTTTAAGATTATATTATGAAAATAAGGCATTTATGTACATTGTTAATTTCTGCATTAACCATTGCCGGTTGTCAGAACAAAACGGAAAATAATATCAAAGACATGAACACATTGACATTCAACGAGAGACAGGCGACATGTATGTCCGCGATCGCCTGCAACGAGGCTTCTGGCGATCAATCTCTACTCTACGACGCCATCAACGAAGGACTTGACGCTGGGCTTACCGTCAACCAAATAAAAGAAGCATTGTCTCAACTTTACGCTTATACGGGCTTTCCTCGCAGTCTGAACGCTCTTGGCACACTGCAAAAAGTGCTTGCCGAACGAACCACGCCTTACGAGCAAGGCGACGATGCGTCGGCCCTACCCAAGGACTACAACGCGTTTAAACAAGGCACAGAGGTCCAGACCCAACTTTCGGGACAGCCGTTCAACTACGATTTTTGTCCTGCCGAAGACTATTATCTCAAAGCTCATCTTTTCGGCGACATCTTTGCCCGCGATATTCTCACCCATGCCGACCGAGAGCTGGTCACAGTGAGTGCCCTTGCAGGATTAGAAGGAGTTGAGCCTCAACTGAAAGCGCATGTCAACGGAGCTCACAACATGGGAGTCACAAACAAACAGTTGCAACAGATCCCCGTCTCATTGGCGACGAATGGCTGCAACAAAGCCGCTTCAAGAGCGTTGAAAGCCATCAATGAATATATGGGCGTTCCTAATTCTAATAGCATTAGCCAGTACGACCAAATAGATTTGAAATCATATTGGCGACGCGGAGTGCCCAACGATGCCTATGCTCAATATTTCACTGGCCGCAGCTATGTGTCTCCTTATGGTGAAAGCGTCGTGAATGTGACCTTTGAGCCAGGATGTCGCAACAATTGGCACGTGCATCACGGTGCCGTTCAGGTGCTGATATGCGTCTACGGACACGGCTGGTATCAGGAATGGGGCAAACCAGCGGTGGAGCTTAAGGAAGGAGTGGTGATTGAAGTGCCAGAAGGAGTGAAGCACTGGCACGGCGCCGCCAAAGGATCATGGATGCAACATCTGACCTATCACAAGAACTTGCAACCCAACCCTACCAACGAGTGGCTGGAAGCAGTGAGTGATGAAGAGTATGGGAAGGTGAAATGATTGGAAAAATTGTTTATCCTTTCCGAAAATTATATACCAACAACAAAAAGTAGAATTTCTATTTTTGTATGTAAATTTTAATTTAGCTCGATATGAATAAACTAAAATCAATAATTCTTGCCATTACCGCTTTGTTGATCGGAGCAAGTTGCAATGGGCAAAGTTCTAAAAATCAAAACAAAATGGGCAAATCAATCGTTATTTTCTTTTCACACGCAGGAGACAACTATTCTGTGGGAAACATTGAGGTCGGCAACACAAAAATCGTGGCTGACTACATCACTGAACTTACTGGTGCATCTCAATTTGAAATCGTAACTCACAAGTACGACGGAATGGCATACAACCCTCTCATCCAACTTGCTAAGGAAGAGGCCAACAAAGGAGAACTGCCACCATACGAAGGCAAAGCACCAGATTTGTCAAAGTACGACACGGTGTTTATCGGCGGCCCTGTTTGGTGGGGAACTTATCCACAGGTGATGTTCACACTGTTTAAGGACATCAATCTAGATGGCAAGACCGTCTATCCGTTCACCACTCACGAAGGCAGCGGATTAGCCAACTGTGTGGAAGACATAGAAAAAGCTTTCCCTAAAGCTAAGGTTCAGAAAGGTTTCTCAATCTACGGACATGAGGTTCGTGCTGGAAAAGCAAAAGTTGAAAAATGGCTGAAAGGAATTGGGTATTAATGGAATTTGATGATTGTTAACGATTCATGTTTGATAGATTAACAATCATCTTTTTAGCTGCATGATGAACTTCTATAGCAAAGCATTTTCAGCAAAACTTAAACTACTTCTCAGCAAATGAAAAATATCACATTATTATTCAGTCTTTTTACTATGCTTTTGTGTTCGTGCCGTTCAAACACCACAAAGAGCGACATTTCAGCAGAAATGGCATACGAGGGAGTAAACAACTATTGTCATAGGGAGTACGACTGGAGTATTGCAGAGACCAACCCTTCAATTATGAGCGTAACTATGGGAGACGAGACTGAAACTGAATTTCAGGTGGTATTCCGCAGTTACACGGGAGCATTGGTCTATTTCTACGTCGACAAAAAGAGCGGCTCCACAAGAATGGTTGAATGTGTGCCGAATCTTGGCATTGAAAACGAGGCTGGGACAATTGATTTACACAATTATTTAGAAATGTCGGAAAAGAGAAAATGACTTGGCAAATGAAAAGACTATTCGCATTCATATTTTTTTTAATGTCAGCAGAGATTATCATGTCACAAAAAATAATCGATGTGCACGCACACCTAATCACAGACGACTTTGTATCGGAGTTGAAGAAAGAGAACCGTCTTCTAGACGAAGGGTTTCCTTTGCCAAAATACAATATTGAGCAACATATCAAGTGGATGGACGACAACAACGTGTCGACATCAGTTTTGACACTCGCCGCCCCTCAACCGTCGTCTGCATCAACCATTCGGAAGAATAATGAAGAGGCGGCATCTCTTAAGCAGCGTTACCCTGGACGCTTTCTCATCTGTGCGGCACTTCCTTTGCCTGATGTAGACGCTGCGATAAAAGAAGCCATTTATGCACTCGACATTCTCAAAGCCGACGGCATAAAGCTCGCCACCAATGTTGCAGGACAATATCTCGGCACTCCCGAACTCGACACTCTCTTCTCTGTGCTCAACAGCCGCAAAGCCGTTGTCATCCTGCATCCACACCGTCCAGAGCCTGTCAACAAGCAGGTGATGCAACAGACCCCGCTTGCAATGCAGGAATATCTCTCAGAAACCACACGTGCCGTCGCTAACATGTTCAGCCGCAATGTCTTGGCTCGTTATCCGAATGTGAAAATTGTGATTCCGCACTGTGGTGCCTATCTCCCTCTTGCCGTGCCAAGGATGAAGTCGCTGACAGCTGTGATGCAGGCAAACAAACTTGTCGGAGAAATAGATTGGCAAGCAAACCTCAATTCCCTTTATTTTGATCTTGCCGGTGCACACTCGCCAGAAGTCATCCGCATGATGCTTACAATCACCACACCTGAACATATTCTGTATGGGTCCGACTATCCTTACGTAGCCCCACAAGTGCTTACAGCAGGTATTGAACGTATGAAAAAATATCTTGCTGAAGAACCTGATCTAATGGCATACAAGGATATGTTTTTTCACCAGAACGCTGAACGTCTATTCAACCTTTCAGATGGAGCTGCCACCACTGTGACAAACAAAGAGAAAGATGACATGATTGTCCGAATTGCAGAAATAGAGGTTTTTCCTGAATTTCTAAATGAATACCTGGAGTATGCCACTGAGGTAGACCGTCTGTCGGTGGAGCGAGAGCCAGGTGTCATCTGCCTGTTCCCTACGCAGGATCCCGCCGACTCGTGCCAAATCCGCATTCTCGAAATCTATGCCAACGACGCCGTCTATCAAGCACACCTGAAAACCGGCCATTTTCAGAAATACAAACAGGGCACGCTCAAAATGGTGAAGTCGCTCAAGCTCAACACTATGCAGCCTATGGACAAGGAGATGATGAAAGCAATGTTTGGGAAGATGAAGTAAAAACTACATGGTAAAGCTCGAAAATCAATATTACAATAATATTTAATATATTTGAGCAATTAAAGCTTATACCATGAAAAAAATCATCATTATCGACGGTGGTCCACGCAAGACATTCAACACCGCATCCATGCTCAAGAAGTTTGCTGAAGGAGCCAATTCCGTCAGCGAAAAAATTGAAGTGAAATACTATCGTCTCTACGATATCGACTACAAAGGCTGCATGTCGTGTTTGGCATGCAAAATCAAAGGCAAAGCTGTGAATGTGTGCAAGTTTAAGGACGCGCTTACACCTATTTTGGAAGAAATAGCAGAAGCAGACGGGCTTGTGCTTGGCTCACCTAACTATTTCGGTGAAATCAGTGGCCAAATGCGTGCGTTCCTTGAACGATTGGCATTTCCTTGGCTCTCTTACAACGACTACAGCAATACAGCGCCCAAACGTATGCCAGTAGTGCTGATTGAAACGCAAAACGGCACCAAAGAATACAACAACTGCAATGGCTATGGCACAATGGAATATTGCATCTCGCAAGCTCTCGGTGAACCAGAAAAACTGATTGCATACAACACCTATCAAGTAAAAAACTACAACAACTACGAATTGGCTGGATTCTCGGAAGAGGCTAAGCGACAATATCGTGACGCACACTGGGAAGACGATTTGCAGCAAGCATACAATGCGGGCAAACGTATGGCGGAGAAAATAAACAAATAACAACCTAAACACTGGTGACGAAAATTCTTCTCACACACAAACATGCCGACCACAGCAGCGAACTATGTTCGTCTACAAATACAAAAATTTAACACGACGGCATTGCTTTCGAAGATCTTCCCGCCGATTGGAAATGTCCACGTTGTAAACAAGGAAAAGATAACTTCAACAAGGCATAAATGAAATTCTGTCAAGTGCTTCCATTTGTCGCAATGCGAACAAATTGGAAGCTGACAAGAATGTTGCAAAAAATAATCTATTAACCCTTTTGTTCATTAGATGTGTATTAGATAGAGATAAATAGTGTTTTTATTCACGATACAAATATCGACATAAAGCTGCACAAAAACATCTTAAAAAGTACCAAAGAGGATTGTGAAAAATTTCAAGACAGAGATTTTTTCACGAATTCATCGGAGATTTCAAGACAATTAAAAAATTTATTGATATTATCACACAAAAAGGATGGCAAAGGGAAATATCCTTCGCCATCCTCATTTTATATTGGTTATTTTAATGATTCTAATACAATAGAGGCTTTAGTTTAGCGAATCTCGTGTGGGTATCCTTTCCCTCTGGAAAGTTTTTTACGACCGATGGACTAGCTAAAGTGAAATCGGCAGAAGTACCGTCGCATACAAGCACAGCCACAACATTTTCAGGATTACTATCAGCAATCTCCTTGTCGACAGGGGCATAACCCATTGTGCCGAATCGCATCAAATATACGCTACCAGAAGCCTCAGACAAAACAAAATCACCCGGGATTCCAGCGATACGGAAATTCACTGTTTGGTTTTTATTTGCATGGCTGCCTGAAAGAGAATCAATATTCATAACAAAAGAATGTCTGTCCGAGCAAACAAAATAACGACTTTCCGGAGTCAAAACCAGCAACGAATCTCCTGGTTTCACCAACGGATCCAACATATCATGTGTATGGGTTCTTGTGAATCGTTTGACATTTCCTTCAGCTGAAAGATCAGAAAGCTTAAATTCTCCGTCTTCCTCCAAACGCAACATAGGGGCATTCATCTCTTCAATTATCGCAGCCGTTTCAAAAGTATCTTTCCACACAAGGACAACAGCACTCTCCACTGCCGTATATTTTCCTGTATCCTGTCTGTCCAACATCTGAAGATAATCACCGGCAAGCAGGCAAAACAGCGAGTATTTCACCACAGACCCATCAGTCTTAAATTCCAATATCTCGGTACCAGCTTCGTGTGATTCATCAGCATCATTGAAATATGAATTCACAAAGACTTTGCCAACAATTGAAAAATCTTGTTTTGAAACGGGATCTTCATCTTTATCACATGCAACAGGTATTATCGTCATCACTAAAAATCCAATGGCCAACGCCAATACTTTAAGCAAATTATTCATAATATTTCGGTTTTTATTTTTTTCCTTTTGTTCTAAATTAATTTACATACAAATATACATACACTAATGCAGATATACAATATTTTTTTGACTAAAGATGACTCTGCCATAGTTTATGGCCTATTTTTATGAGGATTGTTAAGGGTGATATGCCCTAACTTCCTCTCTACGACTCCGTAAGGACGAGCGGTCAAAAAGTTCCGTCCTTTGTAATCCTCATTTTAGCTACAAAACGACCTTAATATACCACTTCTATTTTGCAATATCTGTCGTAAACTATGACAAGCCATAGCAATAAAAAAGGCGACGGAATTGCTCCCGTCGCCATATATAGAATCAATCAGATTCAAATGATTATCTGCCAAGACGTGCGTTCATTGCCTTTGTAGCCTCCTCATAACCTGGCTTGCCAAGTAGAGCGAACATGTTCTTCTTGTATGCCTCAACACCTGGCTGGTTGAATGGGTTAACACCAAGAAGGTAACCAGAGATACCACAAGCCTTCTCGAAGAAGTAGAACAACTGACCGATGTAGAACTCGTTAAGTGAAGGCAAGTTGATATGCAAGTTAGGAACACCACCGTCTGTGTGAGCGATGATAACACCAAGTTCAGCCTGCTTGTTAACGTAGTCAACGTTCTTGCCACCTACGAAGTTAAGACCGTCAAGGTTCTCAGCGTCCATAGGCACCTGGATCTTCTTTGATGGACGAGCGATCGAGATAACTGTCTCGAAGATAGAACGCTCACCCTCCTGAATCCACTGACCCATTGAGTGAAGGTCTGTAGAGAAGTCTACTGCAGCTGGGAAGATACCCTTAAGATCCTTACCCTCAGACTCTCCGTAAAGCTGCTTCCACCACTCTGCGATGTAGTGCAACTTAGGGTTGTAGTTGACCAAAATCTCAATCTTCTTGCCTTTCTGGTAAAGCTCGTTACGAGTAGCGGCGTAGATAGCAGATGGGTTCTTTGAGAATGGAACATCCTCAGCTGTAAGTTTCTCCATAGAAGCAGCACCAGCAACAAGTTTCTTGATATCGAAACCAGCAACTGCGATAGGAAGCAAACCTACTGGAGTAAGAACTGAGAAACGACCACCGATATTATCAGGAATAACGAATGTCTTGTAACCTTCCTTTGTAGCAAGTGTGCGAAGAGCACCCTTAGCAGCGTCTGTAACAGCAATGATTCTCTGACGAGCCTCATCCTTACCAACCTGCTCCTCAAGCTGAGTCTTTAGGATACGGAATGCAAGAGCAGTCTCTGTAGTTGTACCCGACTTAGAGATGTTGATGATACCAAACTGCTTGCGGCTAAGGAATGAAGAAAGCTCTGCAAGATAATCCTCGCTGATGCTGTTACCAGCGTAAAGGATAGTTGGGTTCTTTGAGCTCTTGATATATGGAGCGAAAGAGTTAGAAAGAGCCTCGATTACGGCACGAGCACCAAGGTATGAGCCACCGATACCAGCGACAACAACGTAATCACACTTCTCTCTCAATACCTTAGCAGCAGCGATGATCTCATCCATAAACTTCTCTGTGATAGAAGAAGGAAGAGTCAACCATCCAAGGAAGTCGTTACCAAGACCTGTACCCTTGTGAAGCATCTCCTGTGCCTCTTTCACCTGCTGCTCGTAACCCTTGATAGCAGACATTGACATGTGAAGTTCCTTGCAAACGAAGGCATTCTCCACGTTAAGTTTCATGTTTTCCATTATTCTTTTTTATTTGTTTTTTATTTCCTTTAATTATCTTAGAACGACTCGAACTTGCTGTTTTTGTCGAGCAAAGTAACACGAATGGCGACGCTGTTATACTCTACAGACACCTCAACATCCTCAGGAAAGCCAGCCGGCATTTCGATTCCGACCAAAGTGCCTTTGTCTATCCATCTTGTATTAGTGTCTATGTCGTTTCTGCCCTTCAGATGGTATATGCCATACACTTCACCACGAGTCAATGATCCATCTTCATTTTCCTTCAACAAGACAAATCGACAATCAAAATTTTCTTGGGAAGTCTGGTTAATCACACGAATGCGCCTATACACATTATGTGGACCTTCCACCTTAAATGTTGTCTTTGCCTCTACCGAAATAAAAGCAAGCATCGACAAGATAAACAAAATGATTTTTTTCATATCAGTTTTATTTTACTTAGAACGAATCATATTTTACGCTGTTTTTATCATATAAAACAACAACGACATAATCATAAAAACGATGATCTACATAACTGATCGTCACTTCAATATCCACTGGAAAATCAACTGGAGTTTCGATACCGATCAAAGATTCTCTTTTAATCTTCGCTATAATTTTCTGTTCATCTTTATGCCCATTGAAATGATAAGTACCATATTCTTCACCTCGTTTGAACGACCCATCACGATTTTTTGACAATGACACAAATTTACATGAGAAATTGTTCTGAGAAGTACGATTAATCACAGTAATTTGATTGTAACTTCTTTCTGGACCTTCTATTGCAAACACTGTCTTTGCCTCTACCGAAATAAAAGCAAGTATCGACAAGATAAACAAAATGATTCGTTTCATAAATCTTACTTCAACTTAGTAATCAATTTACGCATTTCGAACGCTGCAATAGCACGGTCGTACAAGATGTTGTAGACAGCCTCGAGAATCGGCATCTCAACATTGAGCGTCTTGTTGATCTCAGTGATACACTTGGTTCCGTAATAACCTTCAGCCACCATTTCCATCTCCACCTGAGCCGTCTTCACACTGTAGCCTTTACCTATCATCGTGCCAAACAAACGGTTGCGTGAGAATTTGGAATAGCCAGTCACAAGCAAGTCGCCAAGGAAAACTGGTTCACATATATTTCTGCTCTTCTGTGTGGCCACATTAAGGAACTTGTCCATTTCCTGAATGGCATTGCAAATAAGGACAGCCTGGAAATTGTCGCCCAGCTTCATGCCATGACAGATTCCCGCAGCAATAGCATAGACATTCTTTAGCACTGACGCATATTCAATTCCGTAGATATCATCAAGTATTCGCGTCTTCAAATATGAGCAGTTCAATATTTCCGCCACCTCTTCAGCGCGTTCCATTGAGCTGCATCCGACAGTAAGGAATGACAGACGTTCCAACGAGATCTCCTCCGCATGCGTAGGTCCTGACACCACCAGAATATTCTCTTCCTTAACACCATATTTTTTCTTGAAATACTCAGAGACAACAAGGTTCTCATCCGGAACAATTCCCTTAATTGCCGAAATAACAATCTTGTCCTCCAAAGATTCTGTCAAATTCTCCAAATGACTTTTCAAATATGGCGACGGTGTGGCAAAAATCAAGATGTCTGAATTGGCCACCGCCTCGTTGATGTCGGAATAAAACGATATTCTCTCAACATCAAAGTGAGCCGACACGAGGTATGACGGATTATGTCCCGTCTGCTTAAACTCCTCTATCTGCTCCGGACGACGCATGTACCAGTTGATATGTCTATCTTTATTAGCCAAGCAGACTTTAGCCAAGGCCGTAGCCCAACTTCCGCCGCCCATCACCGCTATCGTTTTTTGCGTTTTCTGCATCACTAAAATTAATTAAAAATCAAATAGCCTAGATTTATTGAATCATACAGGATTGGGAATCTTGCAATGAGACACACGTCAGTGTGTCTCTACAGATCATCATCCTCGACTATCAATTATTAACTCAACTATCAATTTACTTTCGATACCCACTCCGCAACCTCTTCTTTAGTTGGGTTAGTGAGCTCTAACTTGTATTTCTTGTTCAAACCGCAGATGTCCTGGTGTAGTTTGTTTGGATTACACTCCTTCAAGCTTTCGATTGTCATGAAACCAGCCTTCTGGATCACCTCTACCCAAGCCTCTGGAATTCCAAGCGCTACATATTTTGATGTCGCGTCTTTAGCTTGTGTTGTCTCTGGCTTCATCTGAGGGAACAACATCACCTCACCAATAGCGAACTTGCCTGTCATAAGCATCACCAGACGGTCGATACCAATTCCGATACCGAATGTAGGAGGCATACCGTACTGAAGTGCGCGTAGGAAGTCGTGGTCGATGATCATCGCCTCGTCGTCGCCCTTATCAGCAAGCTTCATCTGGTCGATAAATCTCTGCTCCTGATCAATTGGGTCGTTAAGCTCAGAATATGCGTTTGCAAGCTCCTTACCATTGACCATAAGCTCGAAGCGTTCAGTCAATCCTGGCTTAGAACGGTGCATCTTTGTAAGCGGAGACATCTCCACTGGATAATCGCAAATGAATGTAGGCTGGATGAAGTCGCCCTCACAAGTCTCACCGAAGATTTCGTCGATAAGTTTGCCCTTGCCCATAGTCTCGTCGACCTCGATGCCAAGCTTCTTAGCCACCTCACGAATTTCATTCTCGCTCATTGGATATAGGTCGTAGCCTGTCTTCTCCTTAATCGCGTCCAATATTGGAAGGCGACGAAATGGTGCCTTGAATGAGATAACTTTTCCATCAATCTCAACCTCTGGTTTTCCGTTGACAGCGATACAGATCTGCTCAAGCATCTTCTCTGTGAAGTCCATACCCCAATTCAAATCCTTGTAAGAGACATAAAGCTCCATACAAGTGAACTCAGGGTTGTGAGTCTTGTCCATACCCTCGTTACGGAAGTTTTTACCCATCTCATACACTCCCTCGAAACCACCTACGATAAGGCGCTTCAAGTAAAGCTCCGTAGCGATACGCATATACATATCCTGGTTGAGAGCATTAAAATGAGTGATAAACGGACGGGCAGAAGCACCACCTGCGATACTCTGCAAGATAGGAGTGTCTACCTCTGTGTATCCTGCGTTATCCAAGATGTTGCGTATAGTGCGGACGATAGTGGCACGCTTAAGGAAAGTCTCCTTCACACCGTCGTTGACGATCAAATCGACATAACGCTGACGGTAGCGAAGCTCAGGATCATCAAACGCATCGTATGCCACGCCATCTTTATATTTTACGATTGGAAGTGGCTTAAGGCTCTTGCTCAACACAGTAAGCTCAGCACAATGCACTGAGATCTCGCCAGTCTGTGTGCGGAAAGCATAACCCTTAATACCAACAAAATCACCGATATCTAGAAGTTTCTTGAATACAGTGTTGTACATCTCCTTATCCTCACCCGGACACAAGTCGTCGCGAGAGATGTAAACCTGAATACGACCTTTGGAATCTTGAATTTCAGCGAACGAAGCCTTACCCATGATACGGCGGCTCATGATACGACCTGCGATGGAAAGGTCCCATCTTTCAGCGTCGTCCTTAAACTGCTCTTTGATGTCTGTGCTATAAGCAGAAACCTTATACTCTGCTGCTGGGTATGGCTCGATACCCATGTCACGCAATGCCTTAAGACTTTCACGTCTTAGAATCTCCTGTTCACTTAAATCTAGTAAACCCATGTTTTTATATTGTTTTCTTTTTCTTTTAGATACACGAAAACGTCTTTAGAAAAGACGTATTTGGGACAAAATTAGAAAAAAGTTGCTTAATAGTGCAAAAAAGTAGACAAAAAAGGCGGTCTGAAGCATAATTCATGATTCAGACCGCATAATTCACACTGTATAATGTAAGTTTAACGAATTGTCAGTAAACTTTGAGCATCGGCATAGATGTGCTTTGTGTATGTTTCTCCGTAAGTAAATGTCACAATTGTTGTCCTCTTGTCATTTTAGACCATTCAATATCTCATCTACAACTTCAATGTCTACCTCCAACATTTCTGCAATTTCAGACGCTGTTTTGCCTTTTTCTTTCTTGGCGAGCACCTGTTTTGTGAGTAAAGCTAATTCTCCCTCTGCTCTTCCCTCATTTTTAGCAGTTCTCATGACATTAAACCAATCAAGATAATTTTTTAGATTCTCTTCATAGTCATAACGCTCATTTTTAGAGAATGCCGCTATTTCTGCCACTTCAAACAGTTTTTTGAAGATTCCTTCCGTCAATGCGGCTGGTTTGTCCTGCAGACGGTAGAGGTTCTTGATGACATACAACCACTTGTCCATAAACGTTTCCAACTCGGCCTCTGTCTTCCTGAATTTAGGCATCTCCACAAAGATGAAATTCAGTTTGTCACTGAAATCCTTATTGTCTTCATCCTTCAGTTTGACTTTGGATATTACCCTATCCGACTTGTTGGTCTCGTCCATTTCGAAATTAAGGATGCCGACAACATAAACCGGAGACAAGCAATAATCCCACGGCATATTGTCCTTCTTTCCTTTCTGTCCCTGCTCACGGATTGCGAAAGATGAGTAGTAGATGGAGCGGTCCTGGAAATGGTCCTGCTTCGCTTTCTGCATCTCCACGATAAACCGGTCGCCTCCCTTTGTCTGGCAGTACACATCATAAATGGCACGTCTTTCCCTGATATCTTCACCAAGATTCTCGCTGTTGAGGTAGGTCAGGTCTTTGATCTCGCCATCCCCCTTCAAATCAAGAAGAGCATTCAAAAAACTGATTAGCAAGTCTTTGTTCGTCTCCGTGCCGAAAATTTTCTTGAAGGCGAAATCTGTGTAGAAATTTATGTAGCGACTCATCGCTGTACCCGGTATGCACATAACCTCTTATATTTTTTGATTGTTACTATGCCACAAAGGTAACACATTCGTTTGATTTGGCAAATATGTATTTCAAATATAATTTTTCACAGGCTCTTTATAACTTGCAACAATAGTCAACACCATAATGGTTGAGTTCAAAGACCTTAATCATTATGGTGTCGGATTATTCTATTTTGCGTCGGGAACATTGATTTTGGCATTTTCTCCCTTTCATCATCAATGGTGTTTTTCACTACGTAAAAAGTCAACCATTGGCTTATAAACAAAGGTTCCACGATAGCACAATGTCTTACCATGAAAACGGTTATCATGACAGACAAGATTGCAAAGTGTCACAGACGTTCAATTTCCTTTGTCGGATTTTATTCATCAATCAACTAAATTTGTCGACTTGTAGTTAATTAGCGAGAAATAAGGTAAAAATGATTTTTTATAAACTAAATCAATTTTATCATAAAACAATTCACTTAGTAAATCAGTGTCATATGCTTGATATACAAATATGAATTCACCATGCTTGCCATAATAGATTTTTAACAGGCTACCTAAAAAAGACAAATAATTATTATCCTCATAAACCTCTATTCTATAAATGTCTTCCCTTAATATAATTTTATTATGATGATCACTATCAAACACAACACTATTTTCATTAAATATAAGTTTAGAATGCTTAAATTTTTGGTAGATAATCCAAAATTGGCTCATTTCCGAAAGGAAAAGGAAATTCAAACAAAACAGCATGAAAATTTCAGAAAAAATCAAAGTTATTATATCAGAACCATATCTTGTATAAAATGATGGTGCACAATAAAAAACACTAATAATAAGAACAGGCATACTCATTATTAATTCAAATATTAAATATTTATAATACTTTTTATCTATCAAATCAACAGTCATCTCCATAATTCAAAAACAAATAATAAAACAACTTGTTACCTTGAGAATTTTACAATTATATTCTAATGACATTTAGAAACAATTAATCAAGCAACAAGTGTTCTCTATAAAAGAGAACACTTGTTTTACAAAATTAATAAAATCCAGCACTTTGATAAAAATACAGAGGATTTTTTCTAAAAAATTCATTTGCTTCATTTACCCTATCTATAAACCACACACCAGCACGTCTGTACATCTCAGCACAGAAGGAAGCAGCTGCACCAACTGGGCCTCTTGTGCCAACTCCAGTACTTACAAGACTATAGACATTCATAGGTGTAGGACCGTTTTCGTACATATCCATACCTGCTTCTACTGCTTGATATCCGGACAATAGCCATCCAGCAACTGTTAACCCTTTCATCATATTTGTAGGTTTTGGTTTTGGAACATTCGACACCGTATTTCCTGACGAATTTGGCTTATTAACTACAGGCTCAGCCTTTGCTGTTGGATTTGGTTCTTTTACAGTCGACTGAGCTTTATTTGCAGCAGCCATTTGTTGTTTCTTAGTAGGGACACCAGGAACACCTGATTTTATTCCTTTCGATCTTTGTATAAGCTGAGGTGTTGTTTTTGTAGTAGAAGCACCTGTTGTTGTCGATCCGCCCGCAGTTGAACCGCCAGTTGTCGATCCGCCCGCAGTTGAACCGCCAGTTGTCGATCCGCCAGTTGTCGATCCGCCTGTATTAGAACTACTTGTTACTTTATTCGATTCTTCCGCTTTAAATACTTCCAAAGTCACACTTGCTCCACCTAACATATAAGTTTTTAGTGCACCTGAGTCTTCTCCTTCCATTCCTGTCGGATCCACCATCTTCACCGGATTTCCCATACAATAATTATACGGGCTCATTCCAGCATACTTCTCCCACATCGGATCAACACTCAACCACATTGCTCCAGTAGGATCCAAGTATCTTGCACCGTAATGATAGAGACCTGTCTCGTTGTCTAACTCCTTAGCATTGAATAGGTAGTTTGTTGAGAATTTTGAATTACGCTCTTCCACGAAGATTTCTCCATAAGGAATATACTCCACATGCTGGGCGATGTTTCCATCGGCATCCGTCACATAAGAAGTTGAGCCAAGATGGTCTGGATGATAGAAGAAGATTAATGCCTCATTCTCCTCACTGTCCACAGTGGAATCTTTCTCTACCTTGTCTTCATTCTTTGGTGCACTATATGATATACCAAGAGAATCATAACGCGCTTTGATTGTTCCAACAAGGTTGTCGTCATATTTCTTTCCGCCTGCCTGTTCCACTCTTCTCGGATCGGCTCCGAATTCGTCCTCATTGCCAAGTTTCGATGCGATTCGCTGGTCTCCAGCATATACATGCTTGGTGTAGGCACCACCGTTAGATACCACAAAATAAGGGCTAACATAAGCGGTGAATTTAGTTACTGCTTCGTTTCCACCCACCTTCTTTCCATTGACATGAACCATTTCTGTCTCGCTCGTCAACTTCACTGTTCTTTCGCCTGCCGCATCGTAGAAGTAACATGACACGCTTCCATTGTTGTTAACGGCAAGAAGGCGGTTCTCTTCATCCCATAAGAAGGATTTCAACACATCTTTGTTCTCTGATTCCTCAGTAGTTTCAAATTCCTGGATTTCTGGTTTCAATGGGATCACTGAAACAGATGTCATGTTTCCATTTGCATCAAACTCATAATTCTGGGCATGAATATTCTTTGCCAACTCCTTGTCCGTTTCTGCAATTGTACCATCCACATTATACAGTTTCATCGCCACTGATGCAAGTTGCATTGGTTTGTCGTCGCTATATGAGTAGGCGAACTCATGACCTGCAGACAATGTGCCATCAAACTGAAGGTTAGTCTGGCTCATCGTCATCTTCTTTGATGTGATGTTGAAGAGATTATCGTAACCCATAGCAAGATGATAATCCGCCTTTTTCTTTCCATCCACAGACTCAAAAACTCCATTGGCAGTCTTCAATCTGTGCCAATCGTCGTATGTATACTCATGCGTCATTGTTCCTCCGATTCCGATATTCAATGCGGCATCATTCTTAACACCCAACACATTGTTGACCTTGTCGTAAGAATAGACATTATTCAAGAAAGTGCCGGCATTGTTAGTAACCTTCATGTTCTTCAATCTGCGAAGGACATTCTCATATTTATACGTAGTCTCCGTTCCGTTTCCATATTTTATATAAGATCGCTGCTCATACTCATCATATTGTATGTCGTCGACATAGGTGCAGATATAATTCTTTTCACCCATTATCTTATTCAACTGGCCTCCCAGATTGTAATAATACTTGATTTTTTCTCCATCCGGATACACCATCTCCTGGATCCTGTTCCATGAGTCATACTTCCACTCTGTGGTGTAAGTAGCGACATCAATGCCTGGAATAATAATCGTGCGACGAATTTTCTCAATCTCTCCCATCTTGCCATAGAAGTACTCTTGTGCTCCACTTCCGTCCTCCACCAACGCAAGTCTACCCACGCGGTTGTACTTGGCATCAACACCTCCGTAGGTATATGTCACATTATTTTTCCAATTGTCTTTATCTCCGTATTTTTGATTTATCAGACGGTTGTATTCGTAGGTGTATGACACCTCGTCTCCCTTGCCTGTTTTTTTAGTAAGGATATTACCAAGATTATCGTATGTGAACGACGTTGTTCCTGAATATGGATAATTCACAGACAATGTTCTTCCTGCCATATCATATTTGTACTCAGTAAGTTTACCTGCAGGATCTATGACTGTGAGCAACTGACCTATTCCATCGAACAAAAAATACGTATTGGCTGGTGCTTCTTCCTCTTTACTATGATACTTAATAGTCTTTATTTCTTGTTCCGTACCATCTGTATATGTTGCTACTTTCATTCCTTCTGGATCGACAATTGTTGTGGCAAGAGTATCATTCTCTATGGAGTATGTCATTTCCGCCCGATATGCTGTGTTGTCATCATCATAAACAGTTTTATTTACTGGCCTGTCAAAGGCATCATATTCTGTGAGATCTGTCTTAATATCGCTGAATTCACACTCAGGACTATCGATTTTGTCCTTACTACAAGTAGTAGGTGCAAAATGAGAAGACTCACGGCCAAGAGCATCGAACACAATCTTTCCGCTGACAATCATGACATCAGAGTTACCCTTGACTTCAGAATTCTTTCGTACCTGTAGTTCACGACTAAGTCCATCCACGACATTCACAGTGATCATCGGTTCATCCTCATGCTGAGGGTCATAATGATAAGTCTTTGCCATACGCACATTACCACCAACACCATACTCATACTTAACCGTGTAGTCCTTGCCCGCACTCAATTCGTTAGGGGCAATCACCTTCGTAGTACGGCCCAAATCATCTATCTCATACTCGGTGATGAAGCCGTTCATATCCTTCACGCTCAATGGGATACCATAGCGGTAGTCGTAGTTGAACATATCGCTTCTGTAGCCGAAGCCGTCAGTCACACGTGTCGGATACATCCTGTACTTCTTGTCGTACTCGTAAGTATACTTCATGCGTTCCTTCATAAGGTTGTCTCCAGTTGCCTGTGGCATAATCTTCTCGACGATGTTACCCAACGTATCATATTTAAACTCAGTGGTTGCCGACTCTTCTCCTAAATCCTGAGTGATACTAATCATGGAGCCTGGATTGTAGCCAGTGTTGTCATATTCAGCAGAGACATGACGCATCGTCTTGCCATCAGAAACGACTGTCACATCTGTTGGCAAGCCGAAAACACCATATTTATCAATCGACTTATACTTGATATTAGTTGTATAACCGGTTTGGGCTATACCATCAGTATAGGTATATTTCTCTACATTACCATAGTCGCCATACTCATTTTCCACAATATTGGCGACAACTCCTTTCTCCACATTTTTTTCAAATCTCTTAGAAGTTGTTTTCGTAGGAGCCACGAAAATGCGAGAGGATTCCTTTATAAGAGTGGCAAGATCCAAGTGTCCTTGACCAGAAACATCAAACATTTTAATTTCAGAAGTATCCTTACTGAACAATTGATGATCTGCGTCGCAGACATAAGAGCCGATAGCAGTTCCAGAAGTATAATAATTTGTAGTGTCATAATTCTGAACGATCTGGCTCTCAATTTTATTTTCGCCATTAATCCTCAGTGTTCTGACCTCCGCGAATCCGTAGAAATCACGCTCACGTCTGTCTCGCTTACCTCCTGAATATATGAACTCCGAAACAATAGGAGGACAGTCTTTCTCGTCTCTCACATTATCCTTTACAGTCAACTTAGACATAACCCACTTTCCTCCAGGATGCTGCTGGGTAGGAGTAGAATGAGTATACTCCATCTCATACGTTCCTCCAAACGGAGTGGTAACAGATTTAAGTTTGTTTGTGGCTCCGATTTTAGAAAGTTGCACACCCAACTTCATATTGTTTGGTGTACCACCAGACGATAAAACATCAGGGAATCCATCGCCATCATAATCACTTAACATGCAATCTGTTGTAGAATATGAACCTGATGCGGCACCACCACCAGATGCAACTATTTTAACTAACCACACAGGGAAACCTACCGTAAAGTTACCGTTTATGGATCCTGAATTAGAAGTGGAGCTGCCCAACAAAGGAACTCCATAATTTCCTATCTTTTCAAATCCGCTTCCCGTATTAATGTATATTTCCGATATAGCACCATAAAAATCGTTAATGACATCCTTAAATTTGTCACTTTTTTTCAACAAAGAAATAGGGAATCCACCTGGAATATCAACTTGCTTTGACACTACCAAATCAGGTAGTCCATCGCCATTGACATCCCTTAAGTCACGCATAGTATTCGTAGATGCTGACGATGTTGATAATCCGCCACTTATACTTTTTGCACTCCAGCTGAATCCTACATTCATTCCTCCATTCGCAGAGAATGAAAGACTCTTTCTGATACATCCTTTATCCCAAACAAATTCAGTTCCGAATCCATAGCCGGTATTCAACGAAACAACCAAATAGCCATCATATACGTTTACTTTGTCCAACAGTCCGTCTCCATTCATATCAACCATGGCATGTTCATTGTACTCTCGCTGTATTCTGCCTCCAAACGAGCATGATGATTCTGATGAAAGTTCTTGTTTGTTTTGGTCCTGGTTGATCGTAGCAGCTTCATTTGCCTTGGAATTGCAAGGGAACATATTTACACTTTGGCCCTTACCTAATCCCAATCCCTGTGACTTTGATCCGTCAAGAAGACGACTTGAAGAAATTGAAGTGGAACTAAAGCCGCCACGTTGGTTTGTAAACCTTATGCGTCCATTTTCAATTATATCCGGATAACTATCACCATTCATATCAACAAATCCGGTCTTTGTGTTGCCGTCTCCATTCCAACCTATATTCAATGAATATCCACCTAGTCCAACATTTGAATTGCCTGATGTTGATTTTGTTATCAAATCTATACCGACAGCACTATTCTCGGAAGGTAACGACTTCGCAAATCGACTCATCGGATCCTTTGCCACAACATCCTGTTTTCCAGAACGTGATGCCCACATATCACTTTTTCCGACACCATTGATACTCTTGCCATTAATATCCTTAGGCACGCCAACCCACATATTAAGGTCAGCATCCGCCGTCATGGTCACAAACGCATTCTCGTTTTCATCCATGGTTGGGAGAGAATTTTCATCCAAGTTTTCAGGATCCAAATCCTTGAACTGTTCCTGATATTTGGAATAGATATCGTTTGTCAAATACTTAAGATCCAAAATATTCTCGTATCTGACATCTGTTTTTTGTACTTTGGCCCCTTCATTTTCTCCATCGACCTCATATACATATTCATTCGCTATATATCCGAACTGACCCCAGTTTCTATACATTGGTCCATATTTAAGATCAGAGACCGCCGCTTGGAACGCTATGTTTTCAAGTTTCGAATCATATAGGCTGACGGTACAACTTTTCGTTTCTGTCGTTTCTTTTCCTTCCGCATTCTCAACCGTATATGTATAATCGGTGGTATGCTTTGCATAGACACGTAATTCCGATTTTGTCACAGTTTTTTCAAACACTCCGTATTCTGTGTCTGGATAATACTCCAGCCACACACCTGAATATGTTTCTCCATCATTTCCTAACAGATAGTCTGACAACAAGCTGTTTTCCTTCTGCAATCGGACAGGTTCGTATGCTCCATTCTTCACGCCAAATGAGATATATTCGCACTTTCCGTCTTTCTTTACAACCAATCGTACAGGGACATTCTCAGTCTCCTCCGAATATTCAAATTGAGGGACAATGTATAGATCCGACATCACGGATGACACTGGCACAGAAATTTCCACAGACGCCTTCTCCTCTTTGTTGTCCTTGTCCACTCTTGTCAAATGTTCCTCTTTCCAAACAAATAACGGATCTGTGTCATCTGTAGATTCAGTGACTGACAGTCCTTCCATCCATCCGCTATTGGCTTCTCCGAATCCAGAAATGACAGGAATGATATCTTTTGATGTTCCGTAATAAACATTCTTAGCGTACATCGAATATCCAGGCACCAATTTCTTTATGTCTGGAGTAGACATCGTTGGATTGGAATATTCAATTTTTGGCATAACCTCTATATTGCCGAAATCGATATTAGATTTTGTCTTAAGATCACAAGATAAAGAATAGACGTATCCTTCTTCCATATAGGAGAAAAGATTTTCGATAGTTTTTTGTGCAGTGCCGCTTTTCTCATCAAAATCATAAGTGATGGATTCTATCTCGACCTCATCTCCTGTATCTGATGTTATGTCTTTCTTCTTTATTGAAATCAATATGCTGAAAACATCCGTCAAATCTACCTTTTTATTGACATCCAACACAAAACGTGCTTTGTTATACTCATTGTTGTTGATCAGCGGCTCAAGGCTAGAATAATTACTCATCTGAAGAAGGAAATCTTTCTCTGAATCATATGTGCTGAGCGACAATCCATTGACATCCTTTCCAAAATCTTCCACATACGACACAACTGGAGACCACACGACTTTATCGTCATCTCCGTTTGAATCAAACTTGTCTCCCGACTGTATACGGAAGAACAATCTATCTCCCTTATGTACTTGAATCTGTTCCGTTGACGAAACTGTATGTTTCTTGTTTTTTTCAGTTATACTTATCTTGCTGATCAAAGTTCCTTCCTTCTGGACACTCAAAACAACTCCATCAGAATTATTGCCGACCAGCGATACCTCTCCAGCAAATGTCACATGGCCATCATAAGGAGCCACCCATACACGAACGACATCATGCATAGGATTCTGTTTTGCGTTCTCTTTTGTTTCTTTATCAAGTTCATCTTGTTTGTCTTGATCTATCGTGTAGGTAAAACCTGATGTATTGATTGGATTTGCTGTTCCTAAACTTCCTTTTCTAAAAACAGGAACAAATCTTTTTTGTTCTTCTTTCCATACCAATCTGTTGAACAGAACCTCCTCATCTGTGACCAAATCAACTAAACCATCGCCATTAACATCTGAGAAATAAACTGTCGTCGTGGCTTCTGAGAAACCGTAATCTCCACCTAATGACACAAGGGCGTCACCTATTCCAACATGGCCTTTTCCTCCCACAGTATTTGAGATCGAACTTGACTCTGACAATTCGCTTATTCCTTCTATGAGAATCGGAGACCCAAATCCTGCGTTGTATGGGAAACAAGGTCTGTAATATATTTTCTTGTCACTTCCATTCTTGAAAACCATATCCGACAAGCCATCTCCATCTATATCAATATATGAGATCGCTCCTTTCGAAGATGAATAACCAAACGTATATGTCACACCAGCACTATTTGATTTTGATGTGACCTGTCCATCCGTGAATCCGACTCCTCCGTACACATCAACAGAACCAGACAATGAGCTTGTCGTTCCGAGAGGTGAAAGGTTACCTGTGATTTTCGCCAAAAAATCTGGACCATACACTTCTATTTTGTCTCCTTTCGTAACATCTATGGTTTCCGTATTCTTAAATCCGTTATTTCCCGTAAGTTTATCATGATAATCGAATGTATTCTTTGACACTTCCTTTTCTCCGGACATGTGCCTTACCGATGATAACAACACTGTCTCAAACACACCTTTTGTATAATCAAACACATACGATCGTAATGGTTTCTTATCATCCCCAAAGAAGACAGAAACTTTAGTCAAAAGATAATTCTGACCGCACAAGAAGCCATATCGTCCGCTAGTTGTCATCTTGGACGAAATACTGTTGTTGGACTTAACATCATTTACAGTACTAGAGTAAGATAATCTGACTGTAGTATGAGCATGCTCTCCTGTGTTACCTGCTGATACAGAAGATATACGCAAAGACTGTGCTAACGGTTTTTCTGTAACCCAATCCTCATACTCATACTCTATCCAGTCGCCATGAACCTCCTCTATTCTTACAACCTTCCACTCGGCTATCACATCTTTACCTTCATAGTTCTTGCCCATCAGCACTCCCTTCATATTACCATCAGCATCTTTCATACCATAGTAATATTTTGTTCCGCTCTTGTCTGTCACCACCCATGTGTACTCACTTGGATTGTCTCCTAAACGCACAATTTTTGAGAACGAGTTCTCTTTTCTCGGATGGAACACTGCGCTACCCTTGACTCTGCCGATCTGGTTCTGTCTATGTGCAAGATAGTTTTCTTTCCCGTTTTCCATCACAAGCATTGAGCCATCCATATTATATGTCTCCGACTCGACATTAGAGCTGTATCTTGGCACTCCCCATCTTGTCTCGACGCTGATTGTTGGCACGCTCAAATCCCAGCCCTCTCCAAGAAGGCCTGAGCCTCCGTCACTGTTGTACTGGATGCCAAGGCTTGGCTGCATGCCATTTCTTGCTGGTGGCATCTCGAAACTGTACGACAGGTTCGCGCTACCTCTGTTGTTGGCTGTCGGCGGCTCGATGCTCTGGATCTTCGCTGTTGGGTCAGCAAGTTTGAGATCGCTCATCATAGTCGGTGTGAAGCCCTGTGTCTCTGGCGACTCGGGTGCCTGGATCACACCGTTGATCATATCTGTGAAGTGGTTGGTGCGCGACACGATAAGGTTGTTCTCCTTGTCGATCGAATCTCTCTTCAACGCCACCCAGTGCTTCGTGTCAAGGTCGAAATAGTAGGTGCGGATATCATTCTCTGTATATCCGCTAGGAATCTTCGTCCTGTCGTATTTTAGGCTGACCACGGCTCCCTCTCCGTCGAAATGCGCTCCGTGAGGCAGGAATCGGTATCCCTCTACCCCATCAGTCACATTGGTCATTCCAAGATCCAATGCAGGAAGGTCTTTGTGACGCAGATTGGTCATCGTAATCTTCATGTCCTTCTTCACCACTCCGCTGTCCACATTCAAAGTGGCTGCGACATCCTGCACTTTATTGTTCTCTTTCTTCGCTAATGAAAACTCTTTCTGGGTCTGCTTCTCTGATTTATTGACGCATATCAATCGTGTAGACGCGATGCATCCAGGCACAGTTGTGGCATGGAATGTCTTGCTTGCGTTTCCACATGTGATTCTGACATCCTCGTCGTCGCCAGAAATCAAAGCCTCGAATGAGCCCTGTGTCAGCTCATACTCCTTGCCTGCGATTTTGACAGATTTTGCCTTCGCGTTCTTCACAAATCCTCTCACATACACCTCTCCGTCCAATTTTGAAGCAGTGGCGACGATATTGCCAGACGCTGTGTTTGCTGATATTGCGATCTTTAGGTTTGAAATCTTATAGCCATAGTTGGCGCTGTCCGGCAATGTGAACATGATTCTGTTCTTGCCTTTCACAAGCCATGCCGCGTCTATCTCCTCGCTCACCGACGAACGTTTATCCGACGAGTATGCCACCATACCACCCATTGCAGTACGGTCGTTGATGCTTAGAGCCACACCTGTGGATCCGGCGACTCCCTCTACATCGTAGCTTAGAACCACCTTGTCGCTCGATGAGAATGAAGACGGAAGGACGACCTCAAAGATGTTGTCTTCAGGGTTGTCTATGGAATTGCCTCCGTACACACCAATCACACCACTCTTCTGCGATGAAGTGAATTCGCCGTATGATGGCTTGACAGCTTCTGTCTGGGCAGGTTTCGTCTCAGCCTCTGCCGTCACCGTCGGCACATTCTCGGACTTTACACTCCTCTTGACATTAGTCTTTCTTTCCTTCTTGATATCAGAAACCTTTACCTCATCCTCTTGAAGGTTTGAATATGTCTTTGCCACTGTGCATCCTATGACAGCGGAGAAAAGCAGAATCGCAATTTTTTTAGCTTTCATATAGCTTTTATATGTCTATTTTACTTTTTTATCTTCCAAACGCATCTCTTTCATGATGCAACTCATTATTTAGCTCAAACATTGGCACAACAGCACCGTTGGCTATGTCTTTCATATACTCATTCGAACGAATATAAGGTATAAATTTCACATCTTCAGATCTCTGCAAAACATTTCCTTCCTCGATCTTCAACACCATCATTTTATCCTTGTCGATAAGATTAATGATGTTTCCACTCTTGTCTACACCATACACATAAATATTCGTCTCCTCATTATCTTCTCCATTATCGACATTTGCGTTACGCAACATCGGATAATAGAATGGCTTATAATCAACAGAAAATTCATCTCCAACTGTAGCGGCTCTCTCCTGAATTGCCTTATTAGCGGTCAAGGTGTGAAGGGAGTCGTAATTAACAACAAAGCCAATTTCATCAACGTTTGATCCGGCTCTTTCAATTCTTACTGGTCTTGCACCATAACTGAAGGAATCCACAACTTTTGTCATAACCATTTTGTCATCGAGTAAAATATGCTTTACACAAAGACTGTCTTGATCTTCAAAATATGGATTTACAATCAGATGTCTTTCTTCAATTAGAGAGCTAACTCCACTTATTTTTCCATTTACATAAACCTTCTCATTTGAAGCCCCGACATTCATTGCCAAGTTTCCTGTCATATCATAAAAATATGAGCTCAAATAACCATCATTCGAAACAGTTGCCATTCCAGAATTTTCATCCTTTCCATCAACAACCTCACCAATATCACTCTTCAAAGAAGTATATTGTTCAGCAGACTGCACATCTCCTTCAACACTATATTCTGGATGATTATTCTCATAAGAGATATTTTGAGAAATTCCATTATTGAATTTAATGCTAGTCAATCTGCCAAGATAATCATATTCAACCTTATCAATATACTTATAATCAAAAGTTTTGCTTCCTTTTACACTTTCAGTAAGACCTGCATAATTAAACGAATAAGTCAAGATTTCACCATCAGGATAAATCATTTCCAAAAGACGGCCCCAAGTGTCGTACTTAAACTCCGTCACATAAGTAAGGATTTTTCCGTTAGGCACGATCATTGTTCTTCTTACTTTTGCGATATTGCCCAATTGATTATAGAAATACTCATCAACAACAGAAGAGTTAAAGCTTAATGCGATTCGATTACGTCTTCCATACGAAGAATTCTTATTTCCATAAATGTTTGTGACATTTGCCGACGGAATTCTTGGATATTTTATCTCCTTTAGATTGTCGAATTCATAGACATACGAAATAACATCTCCTGAAGGAGTCGTCTTAGAGATCATATTTCCAGCATTATCATAAGTATAAGACGTTGTTGTTTTCGTCTTCTCATCATTCACTTCCAAGATATTACCAAGCAAATCATATGTATACGACACATTTTTTTCATTATCAGAATAATGAGTCACACGGCCGACAGCATCATATTCAAAATTCTGTATGACTTCATTTCCATACTTATCTAGAGACATAACCGATGTAATACGACCATAATCATCATATTCTGGATTTTTATATTCAATATAATCAATATCATGTGGAAATTTCTCATAGGGATGAACCAAATATGTCTTCTTAGCTAATTCATCATACATACCTGCATCATAAGACGTATTGGAGCCCAAACTATTAAAGGCATTCTTGTAAAGTTCCCTACCCAAACCATCAACATATAAAGAGTTAGTAAGATTTTTACTTCCTCTTGGAGACTCATCATAACGAGTAAGCAATACAGATGTTGGAGTGGTAATAGTATCTGTACAGAAGCACTCAATAAACCCAAGTGTATCAGCAAAATATAAATTATCTTTATCAAAAGTCAACTTACATGCTTCCAAATCCACATCTTCTCCTAACAATGCATACAGATTTTCTTTAACAACATCACTAAAAATGGCGTTCTTAACAGAATCTTTGATTGGTATATTCACTTCTAATGTAAGAGTATCAGAACGATCAGTTCCTTTGGTTTCTCTATCCATTATAACATAAGGTATATTGAAATTAGAAAAAGCAGAAAATATTTTATCCATTTTTCCTGTTTCAACCATATCAATTCTAATAGGAGAAATGACCGTATCCAAAACAGTATTCAACCGATACGTGAACTTCTCGACATATCCATTCATATCACGTATCGTTTTAGGCTGACCGAATCTATAATCATAGTCCTCCATGTGAGACGTGAATCCACGAGAATCCACGACACCAGTCTGATACTGATTAAAACGTCTGTCATACTCATAAAGATAAGTCAACGACTCTTTTGACTTATCATTATTTGCCGGCATAACACACTTAATCATATTTCCATAATCATCGTACGTCAATTCATACGAGATATATTCATCATTATTTTTATATCTGTTAAATGTAGCGGATTTGTGATTAGGATCGTTATAAATCAGTTCTTCTCTGAAATACCACGAGTCGTCATCTAACGAGTTCTTGTCAAACACATAAAATCCAATACGATCTTCTCCAGGCATAACCCATTGAATAATATCTCCGCATATACAAGAAAAGAAGCCTTTATACTTAGTGAAATCAAAGGTATAATTAGATGTACCTTTTACTTCGATGGTTGTATTATAACAATCATACTTGAATTCTTTTGTCATTTCAGGGGCAGAGTCGTCATGTTTGAACAAAACTTCTTTTTCTGGTTTTGACGACTCACTTTCATATATAGTACCTATCTCATGATTATATTTACGCATCATTTTATGCAAAACGACATCATCAACACTCATGTTGTAGGTATAAACCGTATCAAAACGTACAGCGATGTATTTTTTATCGTCATCCGTCTTGTCAGTGCTTTTTTTATCAATAGGTTCAATATCGAACACATCACCTCCTGAATATGAATATCTGTTCAAAACATATGGTCCATCAACCTGATAACCGTCATTAATCTTCAAATAATTCATCACCAAGATCGTGTCTTCCACTGCAACGTCCTCATTTTCTGCATCTTCTGTTTCAGTATCTATATTTTTTGGAGTTTTCTTAAGAATCTCTCTTCCATAGTTTACTGTATAACATGCACCAAGAGGCGTATGAACTACCTTTAACATATCAGTTCTGTCAAGGCGAAAGCTGTCAATTCTAGATTTTACACTGTCAATGTTATCAGTATAAATTGAATCTAGATATATTTTTTCCATCTCGTCCAGCTGAGCAATTGTTGCGGTGTCATTATAATACTCAAATTGATGTGAAAATTTTAATGCTCTGGCAGTTTTATCAGAACTCATGAATTCTTGAGAAATATGCGTAACCAGATATTTAGACTTATCATTTACAGATGGAGCACTTCCGAAACTATACTTACAGAAATCCTCGTATCTATCATTCTTTGCTTCCCTAACATCTTCTTTCGTGAAATCATACTTTTCTTTCGATGTTTGTATAGTTATAACACTAATCAAATTACCCCAATAATTAAACTTAATTTTAACGTGAGGAATCATATCATCATGATACAAACAGTCGATATAATCTATCTTAGCATAGTTTCTTTTTACAGGGCCATTCTCTATATAATGATAAATAATCGAATCTCCTTTATATTCCGAATTATCAAGCAAATAACAATCAGGATCAGATGTACTCACAAAAGTATATTTGATATCATCCTCTTCTATAATAATTGTTTGCTTACCATCGTCCGTATGGTCAAAAGAAAGTTCACTTCCACATCCGGTATATGCAGGATCTTTAGAATCAACAGAATATTTCTTGCAGTTCCAAATATAATCCACATCATCAGACTCTGAATTTTTCTTCTTTTTATGTAAAATAAATTTACTTACCGTCCAACCAATACCGAGCATACCCTCTTCTTTCATTTCTCCAATATAACGAATGTCAAAAGAAGGAGACATGTGAGTTCTCTCTGGAGGTGTCTGAATATGGTATGTCAAATTGGCACTACCATGAGAATTAGAACGAGGCGGACGAATAATTTCAATCGCATCTGCTATATTTTTTGGAGCAAGTGCATTCATTTCTGATTCAGAGAAATGAAAAGGCTTAGTCATCTTTGGTTTTCTGATGAAACTATCCACAACTGCCTTCATATCAGGCATTTTAAACGGACCGAAATCGAAGCCATCCATCACTCCCTGACGAGCAATATCTTCTCTTTGTGAGACGGCAGGTGAATGCAACGCTGCCATCACAACAAGAGGGAAAAAGAGAATGATCAAACTATTTACAAATCGTTTCATTGCCCACTATTATTTAATTTCAAACTTACCAGTCAACTGACCTGACTGAGATTCTATAATCGCTGTATAAATTCCAGGCTTATTAATGTTTATCTCCTTCTGGAAAATTCCAGTTTCATAGTCAGAAATCATTGGCATTGAGAAGTACTGTTTAGTGCCAAGGGCATCAACAATAATCAAATTTGCCCAATATTCTTTTGGAAGGGTCACTCTTACTGTTGTTTTATAAGTACCATTAAATGAAGATGTGACAACAAGATTCTTAGCAGATCCCTGTTCCAGTATATTCTGCTCCTCTTCTTCATTATTTCCATTCTCTTCCTCTGAACATGTCATAGAAACAGGATATTTGAACAAATCAACTTCATGAAATGAAAGATGCTCACTACTTATAAAATGGTCGTCATAATCATATTCCGCAACAGGAGCACATCCAGTAATTGAAACCTCCTCAAAACTTATATGTCTTACTGTATTACCATCAGTTGTAGATACTGACCAATACAAACGTTGATCCATGTTTTGAGACATTCCAAATACTTCTTTATCATTTACAAACACTTTTATTAAATTATGACCTGCACCTGCAAACTTAATCACATCACCAGCTTTTACTTCAGATCCATTAGGATCAACCTTTCCATTTTCAACCTTATAAATCTTTCCGTCTTCTATCTGAACTCCACAAATGATATTTGCACGTTCTTTTGTTGTCAAGCCTGATAAGCTATAAGTCTTTGCATCTCCGACTATCCAGGTAGCACTCAATTTAGAATTATCATTGAATGATGGTTTCAAAGATACGATTTCTGGTTTTTCTGATTTTCCATGAATATCAAACTTATAAACGCCATCAAATGGAGCTATATACAAGATAAAATCTCCATTCCAAATATTCTCAATTAAAGCAGATTTTGTAGCATTGGCATTCTGATAGTATGCATTACCATTTTCTCCAGCCAAAATGTATGCATAACTATTATCATCAGGGAATGTAATTTCAATTTTTCCTGTTGCACTTGAATTTCCATTATTACATACTGGCATTGTCTCTTCTATAATATATTTTCTGTCAGCAATACCAAACTCTGGTTTTCCAGATACAGCAAATGTGAAATAAGAGACTCCTTTTTCCCAAGATAAATTTTCAAACAACACTTTTGATCTCACGCGGTCCTTAGCAGACATCTTATAAATCTTAAGTTCAGCATCCTTAGCTCTAAAGTCTATATTCTTACTAGCGACCAAATAAATTTTACCATTGCTATAAAAACTTAATGAATCATCAAAATCATACGACAATTCTACAAAATCATTAAAGAAATCATCTGACTGGTAATGAAACTGTCCTATTTCAAATTTATTGTCAGTTGAAGATAAAATCATATTCCAATCTGCTTTATCTCCACTATTTCTGATTCTTGTCGACGGAATATTCTCTCCATTTCTACGTACATAAAATAAAGTGTCTTTCCTTACGACCTCTATCATATCGTCTATTTTATATTTCGTATCAACAACATTAGCGTCAACTGAAATAGATCCATTAGAATCAAACTTATACGTATGAGATCCTATTTTTATAGTCACAGAACCGTTCATTGTAGATGCAATCCAAGAAATTTCTCCATTCTCTTCAAACGCTGGCAAATTTTGGATATTCACACTTGAATTTTCTGCTATTCTAATACAATAAGACCCTGCAAAAGTATCAATCACTTCAGCATCAGACAATATTAACTTTTCTTTTATTTCTTGGTCGTATGATTCTTCATATCTCTGAACCTTCCATATACGTTTAAGAGGGAAATATATTACAGAGTCTTTTTCCTGAACAAAATTGACAGCATCAGAAGGCATACCAAATATTGTATCCTTTCTTGTAAGTTCAAAAGGTGCGTCATTATCTCCAAACATCACAAGCGAACTATCTTTGATATAACCAAAACATCCAGCAACCAAAAGATTCTCATAAGCAGACTTATTAAGCACACTATTTTTATAATAAGTATCTTTTAGATAAAATGGCGTTTCTCTTTCTGAAGTAGTAACTTGAGATTGTAAAAAATTATAGCTGTCCAAACGTCCGTATCCACAGATTCTAGTGAAATTGTCTATTTTCCAAACCACACTATCAAGCAAATAATCTACATCCAAAGTTATTCCATATTTCAACGCAAGATAAGTTTCTGTTCTTTTCCTTGCAGTGTCTGTCAAAGCTCTATCGTATACCATGAACTCTGGTATTCCCATCACTCGTTTTTTTCTTGCCTCTGCAGGGAAAGTGTCTATATGGTACACTCCTTCTGTAGTAGTTTTTCCATCTTCAAATACGCCTCCAATCTTAATATTTGTAAATGTAGAAGACACAGTTGTTCTAGGATTTGCACTTTTTGTATACGACATAATTCTAAGATTTTTCTGTGTTTCCTTATTGTTTTTAGGATCTGTACCTGTAGGTTTTGCTCCCTTTAGATTTTTACTATTATAAACGAACGATTTACGCGAAGAAGATGTAGAATGTATAATCTTCGCTTTGGTAATAGCTGTCTCATCTTCTGCAATACCATTGGAAAGATTCATCACAAAACCATCTTCCACATGATCTGTTTCTGAATGATATCCATACACTCCGATTATTGTGGCCTTTTGCAATCCTGTGCCTTCTAATCTCAAAAATGAATTTTGATCTTCTGCAAAAGAAAGAGAAGGATAGAAATTATATGTATAAATGTCATTTCTGTTATTAACACACTCCTTGCCATCAACATCCAATTCCATTTTATTACCATTTATATCCTTCCATACATAATTGGCATCAACTTTATTGTCTACAGGTGACGTGCACATCCAAGCATATGGAGTCTGAACTCCTTTCTTTTCTTTAGCCTGGACAGGCACTAACATTTCCGCTATAACAGCAAAAACAGCCATCAAACAAATTCTATTCTTCATAATTCTTATCTTCCTAAATTCTACTATTTGTTGTTACATGATTAAATAAAGAGCATGACATCATATACGACATCAAAATATTATTTAACAGCAACCAAAACCATTCTAAATGACATGAAATAAGGCGAATTATTCACTGGTATTTTCATTCTGTTTGTCAATCTGAAATTAGTTTCTATAGATGAGCCCAACAAACCTCCTCTAAATGTAACAAAATCATCGACAACCTCATTTACAGGATCAATTTCACTGGTTGTGATATAACCATCTTCCGACCAATAGTCAAGAGTCAACTCTGAAGCATTTCCTGTCATATCATAAATTCCTAGCTCATTTGGCATAAATGATTTGACAGGAGAAAAATCTGGACCTGTTTCAGCGACTTCCTTCAACGAATTGCTTCCTGAATAATAATATTTTTTTGAATTTACTCCGCCCCTTGCAGCATACTCCCATTGAGCTTCAGTAGGGAGTGCAAACTGTAGACCTGGATCCAATGTGCCGGCACGATGCATCCTTGTATTCAATAGATCAATGAAATCTTTTGCATTCTTCTGCGTCATAAAATATATTGGCTTGTCATCTGCCATCAAATCAGGACGAAGCTCAAGATTTTCATTAGGCTTAACACTCAATGTATTCCAAAGTTCCTGTGTAACTTCTGTCTCTCCTATTGCATAAGAAGTAAGAGTAACATCATGCACAGGAGATTCAGACCAAGAGGCATGAGAATCATATCCATCTTTAGTATTGTCACTTGGCTGAGCACCCATCTTGAAAGTTCCTCCTTGGACATAAATCATCTTAAACGAGACTCCTTCATAAGTATATGTCTTCGTAGCAAGTTTAGACTCTACCGCAGGATCAAGTTTTCCTGGTTCAAGCAAAGGTGTGTCTTCCTGATTATTTTCCTGATTATCTACAACAGAATTCTCATCTTCATTGTCTTCTCCCTTGCATGAAGCAAAAAACATAGATGATAGGAACATTGTTCCTAATACGAAAACCAAACTCTTTTTCATTTTATTTTATTTTTACTTTTTTCTATTTGAACTAACATTTTTGTATACTAAAGAAATACTAAAAAGTGAAAGGAATCAACTCCTTTATTTATCCTTATCTTTTTTCTTTCTATCTAAATATACATACATACAACTAACTTTACCATCAATCTTCAATATAAGAAGATATGGATGAACATAACTTAAATTCAACTCCTTGCTTCTTAGAGACAACTTCGAAATCAAAGTAAATTTAGCCGTTTCGACGGGAAGATCATTATATTCTTGGCTAATGAGCTTAACTCCTTTCTCGTCACACAAAAACAATTCTACTTTTGTATTCTTTCGATATATGTCAAAAGATAATGTATCATTAAGTTCTACTAGAATATGAGAAGATAGCTTAATATTATTACAAGGATCAACACAAATCTCATTTATGCTATTTACATCAACTCTAATAATATTATCCTCTCCATTTCCTAAACGATTAAGAATATTACCATTTTCGTCTGAATAAGTCACGAAATAATCAAAGTATTTTGTGCCTTCAGATAACTCTATATCTTCTGCATAATAGTTTTCGCCATCTTGACTAACCATTTCTACATCAGAAAATTTAGGAGAGGATTCTTCAGTAACTGATTCTGAATAATGCAACTTCAACTTGCCTTTTGTCTCTGTATCTCCCTCAATTCTCACAAACACACTCAATTTGTCTCCTATCTCCTTACATAAAGAGAATTCTGGATCTCCAATCTTGACATCTAATGAATCACATGAATTAACATTCCAGAATCCATCAGCAGAAGGAGAAGTAATAATCTTATCATTCTTCGAATCAGATACTTCAATCCTATATTTTATATAAGATGATTCCTGACGATATGGTATAAATGTTTCATATCTGTCTACATTAGCTAGCTTTTGTGGATATCTCAAATACATTGTATTCAAATCTTCCCTATCTGAATATTTATAAACAATCTTCACTTCTCCATACAAATTAGTTCCGCAACCACCAGGAATATAAAATATTACTTTCAGACTATCATTAATACAAGTATTGTCATACATCTTCGTCTGCTCATCACGAACGATATTATTGTTTGTCATTGAAGAGGCAAATGAAACTGTCTCTAGGTTTTCAAAATCACATCCAATCTCGTATGCACCCATACATGTCATGTCAAAACGTGATACTCCACGCTGATCCTCAGTAACAGAAGTCTCTGTTAAAGGGAAACGTATAGAAGTACCATCAGGCAATTTATCTGCCAACAATGCAACTGTTGGTGTTAATCCTCCATTATCCTTAAGAAGCGGAATGAACAAGCCTGTAGTAGCATCATAAGTACCTTCCAATACAGTAGAAATATCAGCAGACAAATCCTTGATATCTGAAATATCATCTGAGCCTGGATATTTTTCTATCTCACTACGAATCTTATCTATGTAGTATTCAGAAATAATGTTTGTCGAATTAAGAACCTTAAGATTATAAGCATCTTGACAAATAGTCATTATATTATATGAAGGATCTTTTTCTACATCTTGTGACATAATGCGGTAAACTACTTCATATTGGTTACCAAATATAAAGTTGCCGACCATTGATTTATATCTGAAATCATGGAAAGAAATTGATTTACATTTATTTCCAACTATCGTATTATTCTGCATGTAAAGATTTGAATACTTTGGATACCAGATTTCATCAGCACATTCATTAGAAACAATTGTGTTATTTCTTAAAAATACATCATTTGTACTATTAAATACAAACATCAAATCTCTACACTTATTATTTGACATAGCATTATTTTCAATATGAACAACCGTCTTAATGTCTTTGTATCCTGGATTCACAATGGCGGTCAACATATCTTTTGTGTTACAATCGTTATTGTCAAAGAAACAATTTGTAAGATCTAATCCATTACAATTAGTAGCATGGAAAACTGAATTTGATTCATTTCCCTTAAACTCACAATGATCGATTTTATCTATATTAGATGACTGTATCTGAAATAAATATTCATCACTCACTAAATCTGGATCTTGCTTCTTACATTTGTTTGATAAGAACTGACAATCCTTAATTGTAACATCATTTGCACCAGACATAAACATCAAGCCAAGAGATTCATTGTCAGTGAATGAAGATTCTGTAACTGTGCAGTTAGGAGACTGAGAACCAGACCCATTGATTATCTGCATATATGTTGTATTATTAGAGAACTTCGAGTTAGATATATTTACATAAATATCATCAAAAGACAATGAAGAATAAACCAATCTATAATTGTTGTTTTGGTCAAATATAGAGTTCTTAATGTCTATTGTTCCTCCCGTTTCGACTAAGTTACCAGACACATTGTTCTTTGTGAAGTCAGAATTCTCAACCAACAATTCTTTTGATCCATAGAAACTGAATGTACCTTGATTATTTAATGCATTGACAGACTTTAGCACTACACCATAACCATCTCCATAAACGTTAGATATAGTACTAAGATTATCCACAAACTTTACATCTTCCATATATACGGATTTTGTTCCATACATATAAAATACGGTACCTTGTGTCTTACTAATTTCTGTATTGATAATATTCAAACTAGATTCATTAGTGACATTACTTATATAATTATTTCCATCAAAGTAAGAGTTTCTTATTGTAAGATCAATGGACGGCATTGATATAACATAAGATTTATAATCATTTACATAAACTCCATCCAAAACAAAATTTAGCAAATCTGACTTGTCAGAATAGAACAACGCAAATGAACTGTTTACATCATAACCCAAAACTGTTTTATATTTGTCAGGTTCACTTGGAACATCTGTTCCTGTTGCACCCGCAGGATAACCACCATAAATTGAAACGCTATTATTCACATTGTAAAGCGGATATTCAGAAACATTTCCGTTTGAGTCATACACTGGCTTATATTCACCCTCCGCAACATAGAATGTGGATCCAGCAGGAGCTAAAGGCAAATGTGTGGCGAAATCAGTACCGTTCATAGCATCATCCCAACTTGAGCCATCTCCCTTACCCCATCGCTTTGTCTTAACATAATAATTCAACTTCGTTGGATCTGGCTTTACCACAACTGTATGCATCACCACACTATCACAACCGTCTATACCTACTAGATTCTCGAAAATGCTGTCGTGTTTGCCGACTTCTGTGAATGTTTGGCCTAATAGTTCAGTGCCTACATATATAGTATCGTTTACTAATGTTGTATCCGCTAAACATCCAATCTCGTATGCACCCATACATGTCATGTCAAAACGTGATACTCCACGTTGGTCTATAAGTACATTTTCCAAACGTGGGAATCGGATAGAAGTTCCGTTTGAGAGTTTGTCTGTTTTTAAAGGTAAAACAGGAAGTTTCTCTTTAATTTCAAAATCAGCAGTGAAAAGCCCTGTTGTTTTATTAAATGAACCATTGAAAAGAGTTGTTAAAATTTCTTCATTACGGTCTGTAATCTCCTGAAAATTCTCACAATAAGCCTTCTCTGTATGAGCAAAAGAGATTATATTTGACGCATCAGGGAAGTATGTGCAAGAATTCATAGTCATTTCTACATCAGGCAAAATATTATTAACGACATCACCCAAAGAGCCGTAATTAATATATATTCTCTCCGCTTTTTCCCCAGAAACATCTACATTTCCAAGAATAATATTTCCATAAGCATTAAAATAATTCGAGACCTCCTCGATAACATTATTTACGACTTCATTTCCTACAATTGTATTATTGTACAACCACATATCAGAACCATCTGAAAAGATCAAAGTGTTCGTTTTATTCGAACCAATTGTATTATTCGATAGAATTAAAGAAGTTCCAGATGTCGTAATTATCAAATTTCCAAAATCATTACTTAGAATTGAATTTCGCTCCAATTTTGTAGATGCATTTTGATTATCATTACATACTGTATATCCAAAAAAATACATCAATGACGATGTATTGGACAAATCTCCTTCGTCATAAACAGATTTGTTGTCAGAAAAAACATTACGAATAAAGTTTGATTCACACGTAGATAATCCATTTATCAGATGTTTTTGAGAACCGACCGTATTACCATTAAACGTCACATTTTCAACATTGACAATATCTCCAATCACTGTCATCATGTTTCCATTTGAGACATTTCCATCAACAACTGAGTTTGTGAAATATAGATGATTCTTGCTAGAAGAAAAGTCAAATAGGTCTTTTATACTATTATTATTAACAAAGTCACATCCATCAATATAAAGATCTGATGTTTGATAATTGCAAATCATATTATCTCCTGAGTTCCCCTTGAATTTTGAATTAGATATACTTACAGATGTATTGTTTCCTACAAAATATAACAATTTGGACTCATTGTCAACAAATTCACAATTTTTAATCAACGTATTATATCTGTAGATTTCCAATCCACTTGAAGCCGTATTAGAATTCACATTTACATGATCCATGTATAGAGTTCCAGACAAATCAGTATCAACTGAAGAATAAAGCAATTCTTCACTATTATTGGCAAAATCAACATATTGCAATGAAATGTTGTCTACTGAGATCAAGTATATACATTTTCCCCAATTATTATTGAATACCGTATAGTTTGCAAACAACTGACCTCCATTAGATGTCATGTTAACACACATATTATTGTTAACAAATGAATCTTTTTCCAAATAGAGAATCTTATCTTTTGAACCATCAATATGAAATACATTACCCGTTGTATTTTCTACTGTAATACCACTAAAAGTAAGCTCTTGTTCTATATCTTCCGTCGAAGTGAACATATTGGAAATATTTCCATCCTTAGTTTTTCCTTCAAAAATAGTATGATATTTCTTTGGTTCACTAGGGACATTTGTACCTGTCGCTTCATTTGGATAACCACCTCGGATGGCGACACTGCTATTGATTACATAACTCAATGCTGATGATTTTGACGGCACTTTCAAATATGTATCATAAACCGGCATATATTCACCTTCCGCCACATAGAAAGTAGCCCCATCAGGAGCCAAAGGTAAATATGTGGCGAAATCTGTGCCATTCATTGCATCGTCCCAGGTTGAGCCATCTCCCTTACCCCATCGTTTTGTCTTGACATAATAGTTCAACTTCGTTGGATCTGGTTTTACCACAACTGTATGCATCACCACACTATCACAATCATCAACACTCTTGAGATTCTCAAAAATGCTGTCGTGTATGCCGACTTCTGTGAATGTTTGACCAAAGATTTTTCCACCTACATAAATAGTATCATTTTTTTCTGCTATAGTCGTATCTGTAACACATCCAAGTTCGTACGCTCCCATACATGTCTTATCAAGACGATCCGTTCCTCGCTGGTCGACTGTGATATTCTCAAGACGTGGGAATCGAATACTTGTTCCGTCGGACAACTTATCCTTCAACAAAGCAACCGTACGCGTATACGCACCCTTGTATGTCAATTTTGGATTGAAGATTGATGTCGTAGCTGTATATGTACCTTC
>OCTX014569669.1_pt1 | contig 131781 bp, 158 predicted proteins | sample 1539691 | NCBI WGS metagenome assembly OCTX01 (sample SAMN02144231, study PRJEB22623) | gut metagenome | biome: sheep rumen | host: Ovis aries | place: New Zealand
ATATTGCTTATGTTTGTATGGCGATGTGTATCTTGAAACATTTGATAATACATCTTATAGAGGTACTAAACCAACTTTATTAGTTGAGCCAACAAAAGTTAATCCAAGTGTAAGGACTCAAGTACCAATAGAGGGAGCTAAGCTGGAAAGATATATTGAAAAAGTACCAAACCCAGCAGAAATATATGATTTACAATATAAAGGAAAAACATCAGGATTTATTAGAAGTCACAGTGATGATATTAATAACAAATTTGAAAATAATACTTATTTATATTCAGGTATGACAACAAATATAAATATACTTAGCCCAACTAAGTTTGTACATATTTGTTTATCACCAAATATAAATAGATTTCCAGAGAAATTTAGATTGATAAAAGAAACAGAAGTTGAGAAAACGGATGACCAAGGTAGAATAGATGCAAGTAACACTGAGGGGTCATCTAGTGGTAGTTCTTTATCATTTACAGTAAGAGCTGGTCAATCTATACTTGAAAATGTATATGGTGCTTATCAAACATTAAAATTAAAAGAAGAAAGTGTTTTATTAGAGAGAGTAACTAAATCATCTATTACTAGGGTTATACAAGTTGAATTAGGTGATTTACCTGAGAGCCAAAAGAAACGTAAATTAATGGAAATTAAACAACAAATAGAACAACAACTTATAATGAATAAACAAGCTGGTACAATCCAAAGTAGGTCAGGTGCTCAACCAATAGAAAATATTATTTATACAACTACTAAAAACGGTAAAGGTGCTATAAGTACAGTTAATATTGGTGGAGATGTTGATATAGGTGATTTAGCCGATGTTAATGATAGTGAGAATAAAGTTTATGGTTCTTTAATGATACCAAAAGCATTGTTAGGTGCTGATATGGATGGGTCTGGTCTATCTAATGGTGGCTCACTAACAGAAATGAATACTACATATGCAAGACGTATCAAAAGAGTACAAGTAGCTTTATGCTCAGCAATAAAAACATTGGTAAATATATTTGCATTAAGTGAAGGACTTGGTGATAAAGTTGTAAATAATTTTGATATAAGACTAACACCTATTATTACAGTGGAAGATAATAGACGTGATGAGTTATTACAAAATAAAATTAGAAATGTTAATGATATGCTTAGTCTTGTACAAAATATTGAAGCAATTGATGATACAACAAAATTAGATATGATTATAGAGTGGTTAGGTTCTTACTTAAATCAACAAGATATAGTTGACATATTAAATGAACGTATAAATAAAATTGAAGACGAGGGTGAAGATATAGATGATAGTGATGATGGTGAAGATGTACCAATGAGACCTTTAGGTGGAGGTGGTTCTGCATCACACAGTAGTCCTACAATTAATATAAATAATGCACCTGAATCTGAACCAGAAAGTGCAGTTGAAACTGAACCTGTTGAAGAACCGGAGTTAGCTCCACAAGTAGACTTAGCTGGTATTGAAGGTCAAGATTTAGTTTAGTATGTAAAATATTATTGAAGGTGATTTATGGTGGTTGCATATAGGAGTTGTTTAGATTGTACAGAAAGACACGTTGGGTGCCACGGTGACTGTAAGTCCTATAAATTATATAGGGAAAAACTAGATAAAATTAGGGAAGCTAAAAGAAAATCTGAAATAATTTCAAGCCATAAAATAAGTAAACGTAGTAAATCAAGGTAGAGGTAGATATGTATGGAAAATAGTGAAACTGATAAACTTAAAGAACAAGCACAAAAAGTTGTAGACCAATTAATGCTTGTTAAAAGTGAGTTTATAAAAAATAAAGAAGAATTAGCTGTGTCTGTTAGAAAAGATGTTGTTGTAGCAGAATTACGCCAATTACTTGCATCAAATAAAGATTATACATCTTTATCTAATGAGCTTAAAGCTTACATAGATAATCTAATTCAAATAGGTGGTTAATATGGGTGTAAGTAAAAACAATGTTTATGTGGAAGATGTATGTATTTGGTGTAAACACAATAAAGAGTGTACACACGATAAGTATATTGTAACAAAAATATTAGACAGAACAACGATGCGTTGTGCTGGATATGAATACAATAAACCACCTGAACAATATGTTTTTAATAACACTGTATTTGAAATTTAATTTATTTTGCTCAAAAATGGTTTCAATTTGAGGTATATTAATATGTAGTATATTATGAAACCATTAAATTGTTAAATCATAACCAATGCTACAATATGTAGGTTGGTTATTTTTATTTTAAGGAGGTATATGATAATGGGTATGAACTATTATGTTATTAGTAAAAACAGTAATAATTTAGCTCGAGAGTTGTATAAAACTTATGAAGAATTGTACAATACAGATAAACTTAATGAAGTAATTAAACCAGTTGTTATGAATGAATTTAATGATACATTAGACTTAATTTCTTCTACACCAGAAATATCATACAAATTTGATATTTTTGAAGATGCTTTAGATGAAACAATACAACATTTTGTATCAGATATTAAATATGGTGTGTTGGACATACTAGATATAGATGAGCAGAAATCAATACATATTGGTAAATCATCATTTGGCTGGTTATTTAATTTCCAAATACAAAATACAGAAATTGATGGTGTACACGTTGAGTGGCATAATTACAAACAAGTTAAAGCTTGGTTAGATAAATATGTAACCAAAGAGCAAAAATTTATAATTAAAGATGAAGAAGATAGAATCGTATCTGTAGCAGAGTTATTTGATTTAATTGACACAAAACAGAAAGACCCTAAAAACTTAGCAAATCCAGATAATTTTGAATATTGTATGAATGTTGATGGTTATAGATTTTCTAGTGGTGATTTTAGTTAAGGAGGAAAGATAGTATGGAAAATTTAACACAAGAACAATTAATAGCTTTACACGAAAGAGCAAAATTAATAGAATTAAAACCTGTAATATCATCTAACATTGGTGGTATTGGATATGATGCAGAGAACAAATTGCTTAAAGTAGCATTTAAAACAAAAACAGGTAGTAATACATATTTATATGAAGACGTAGAACAGGAAATATATGATGATTTATTTACAGCAGAAAGCATTGGTAAGAAATTAAATGAGAGTGTAGTTAGACAAAAAGATAAATATAATTATATAAAACTATAAAAATATATGCTCTGGTTTTATCCTAAATTAATTTTAAGACATTTTTGGTACACCAGAGTATAATTTTGCATTGTAATATTTAAATTAGAAATACGGAGGTTTTAGAGATGAATTTACAGTATAATAGATTACTTATTATGGATTTTTCACACGCATTACACAGAAATATTGCACAACAAAATTTATGGGAAATGCGAGATAGTTATGGCAGACGTACTGGTGGTATTTATGGGTCAATGAATACTTTATTGAAAGAAAGTTCAACTTATAACTATTTTCCAGTAGCTGTGTTTGATGGTCATTTATCGCCAAGAAGATTAGCTATATATGATAACTATAAGAAATATAAAGATAAGCAATTATTAACTGAGGATATAAATGACCTTACAGAATTAGAAAAATTACAATTAGAGCAAAGAGCAGAATATAATACACAAAGAGAAATAGTAAAAGATTTATTAATTTCATTTGGTATACCTGTAATACATTTAGATGATTGGGAAGGTGATGATTTAATTTATATATTAACCAAGTTATCTAAAGACAGTATTATTGTATCTGATGATAAAGATATGTTACAAATGATTTGCGATACACCTGAACGTAGATGTAGGGTACGTAGAGGTATGCGAGATGAGTTTTGGGATATAAATACTTTAAAAGATAAGGGTATTAACCAAAATGAATTTATAGCTTGTAAGGCTATAGTAGGTGACCCATCAGATAATATTCCATCTGCTTGTTTTCAAGTAGGTGAGAAAACAGCATTAGGTTTATACAAATTATATTGTAAATGTGTTGAGACAGGTAAGCCATTTCCAACAAATGAAAAGCAATTAGCAGAATGTAGTAAATTATTTGATACACCTAAACGTAAAGCATATATAAATTTTAATGAAAATCAATTTTTAATTAATGTGTTATTAATAGATTTAAGATTAGTTGAAAATGATATTAACGATGATGTACTTACACAAATTTATAATTCAATAAATGATAGGGAGAAATATGTTAATTTTGATGATGCTTGTAAAATTTTAGAAGATTTAAGTATTACATCATTTAATAGTAATGGTTTAGTAAATAATATTAATCGTACAAAATCACATATTTTAATTAACAGTTATGACCCAAATGAACACATTCCAGATACAACTACTGTATTAACTGGAAAATTATTTTAAATTTTTTATTGACACTTAAAAATTTTTGTGTTATATTAAAAATACTTTTACTGATATTTAGAATAAAAATAATTATAAAACATTACCAAATCTGTTTTATAATTCATATTATAAATCAAGCTGTGCTTGGAGCTGTTGACGGACAAATCAGCTTAACCTCAACTGGTTGCATAAAATGAAACCCTAGGTTCGTACAAAGTAATTAAGGTAATAGTTACTTTGTACTGCGGGAGCTCTATGGTAAGGGGGAGTTATCTGAAGAAGAACTAAGCTGACCGTCAGAGGGCATACTTTTTCGTTGCGTTCTGGAAAAGGTTTCCCTTTTCCCCTTGCAACCCCTAAACCCTTCCCACCACAGCAGGAGCTGGAGGAGGAGGAGAAGGAGGAGCCCATATATACACGGTTTACATAATATTATTTTATCTAAAAACTCTATCTAAAAATCTCAATAGAATTATATCAATTATATTTGTTTCTATCTTATTACACTTTAACGCTATTTATCGTTTTGTCGTTTTGTCGCTTTAACAACCCCCAATATTCCGCTGGACCCCCTTCTTGTAAAATTAACCAAAAAACATTTATACATATTATTTACATATTTTAAATTTTGTGATATAATTTACTAGTAGTGGTTAAATAAATTTTAGGAGGTATATAGATGGATAGAAATTTTGAGTTAAGTAGTTACCAAAAAGATATAATTAATTTCGTAAGAACTCAAAGAGGTAATTTATTAGTAGATGCTAAAGCAGGTAGTGGTAAAACATCCACATTAATTATGATAGCTGATGAGTTAACTGCTACAGGTAATAAATGTTTGTTTCTAGCATTTAATAAACATATAGTAGAAGAGTTACAGCAAAAAATAACTAATACAAACTGTATGATTAAAACTGTACATAGTTTAGGATTCACCTTTATAAAATCATTTTTGTACCGTAAGCATAATACCCATTATGTACTAGAAGTAGATACATCTAAATTAAGAAATCTAGTAAAAGATTATTATGATAATAATTTTAGAAATAGATTAGATTTATATAATGCTACAGGTGTATGTGATGTTGAAGGGTATGATAGTGATGAATTAGATGAATTATCTGATGGTGCAATGAAATTAGATGATAAGGAGTTAAAAGATTTACATAATAATATAATATCTGATTTTGTAGGATTATGTAATTTTAGTAGATTATATAACATTAATTATAAAGCTGTGGGTAGTTTAGATGGTCTAGTAGAAAAATTTTGTTGGCATTTAGATAAATTTAAAAGAGAGATTTTTCCTGATTATCAAGATTTAATTATTGCTGTCATAGATAAGACCAAAGAGTTATTTGAAAATCCAGATTTAGCTCCAAATGGTGACCCTGTATATGTTGTAGATTATACAGATATGTTATATTTTCCAGTATTATATAATATGCAGATACCATATAGCATTAAGGATTATTTAAATACTGTAATGGTAGATGAAGCCCAAGATTTAAGTATACTACAACAAAAATTTATACAAAAATTACAATCTAATTTTAATAGATTTATATTTGTTGGAGATAAGTTTCAATCTATATATGCGTTTGCTGGTGCTGATACACACGCTATAGAAAAATTAGATGAAACATTTATATTGCAACACTTACCATTAAATATTTGTTATAGATGTCCAGAGAATGTTGTTAGGTTAGCTAGAGAAATAGTACCTACAATAGAATGGAATGCATCTCGTACAGATAAAGGTGAAGTTAAATTTTTAGATATGGAAGATGTTGTTAAATTTATCCAACCAAATGATGTATTAATTGGTCGTAAAAATAAAGACTTATTAAAATTATATAGAAAATTTGTACTTGAACTTAAAAAACCTGTTAAATTTAGAAATAGAGAGCTTGTTAATAATTTGATACATAGTATTGAGATGGTTATTATGGAATATATCAAGTTATATGCAAGAGGTACAAATATATTTAAACCACTTACAGAACATATGACAAACTTTATAAAAGATACAGGTTGTACTAGAGATGATGATTTATATGAAAAAGAATATAAAGATTATAGTAAAAAATTAATAGATGCTAATACAGGTAAATCTAATAGGGTATCTAAATCTAATAATACAATAGCATATTTAGTTAAATGTATGAAAGAATATAAAGAATTTGGTGAGTATGGTTTAAATGATGATGATGTTTTAACAGAATATTATGATGTTATTATGGATTTCATTGAAGATTTTAAGAAAAAATCTGCGAAAATACTTATAGATGATTTTAAATTATATTTACAAAGATTTTTATCTGGCTCTGAGTATGATAGAGTACCTATAATAAGTAGTGTGCACTCTATGAAGGGTGGAGAAGCAGATAATGTTTACATATTTGATTATCCATTATTTCCATATAAGATGGGTGGAAATATGTCAGAAGATGATGAACAGCAGGAAAGAAATCTAAAATATGTTGCAGTAACAAGAGCTAAGAAAAATTTATATCTAGTTAGATGTGAACCAACAGACGAAAGATTTATAAAAGCAAATTTAGAAAGTGAAGCTACTGTAGATTTCTTAGTAAATGATTGCTCAATACACTAGTATTTATATATTTTAAAGATAGCACTTAGTAAAATAAGTGTTATTTTTTTATGCAATTTTTAGTTTTTTGCTCAAATTTAGATTAAAAATGAGGTATATTATCATAGGGGGCTTACTTAATAAGTGAGTACTTAACTATTAGGAGGCAGTTAATGAAGTTATTATTATACAGTGATTTACATATAAGTAAGACTAGTTCAATTTTACCGATTAGTGCAGAGAATTCTAAATTCTCGTACAGACAGGATATGATAATTAAAACAGGTAAGTATTTAGCTACCATTGCAGATGAAAATAATGTAGATATGATAATTAATTTAGGTGATACTTTTGATGTACACACTATAACAAGTTATGACATTGTTACAGCTAGTGAATTTTTTAAATGTTTCAGATATATAAATGTACCACACATTGTTTTAGTAGGAAATCACGAGATGGTAAATAGGGATTTTAATGCTGTAGAATTATTAAGTAATATAGATAATATTACAGTTATTACAGAACCAAGTAGTGTTAATGCAGGTTTTATAGCAAGTTTGAGACACCCTGATGCTGATTTATCTAATACACCTAAATCTGATAATACAGTGTTAGCATTTTTACCATATTGTAATTACAGAGATATTTTAGAATTTCCAGATGGAGAGTTTTTATTTAGTCATCAAGATATACAAGGTAGTAGTATAAGAGGGGATATCACATTACAGGATGGTATAAATACAGCTACATTAAAAGATAAATATAAATTAGTATTTAATGGTCATATACATAAATCAAGTATAATGGGTAATATTATAAATGTTGGAAGTGTAACAACACATAGTTTTGCAGATGATGATTTAAGTGTGCCACAGTGTTATATATTTGATACAAATACACTAGACTTAACAACATTTAAACCTACAATATGTCCGTTGTTCAGAAAATTAGATGTTACAGATAAGTTTGATTTATGTAAACAATTAGATAGCCTAGATGATAGTTATAAATATGTAATTAACTGTAGTTGTCCGTATGAGTGTAAGGATGATATAAAGACAATTTTAAATACATCTGCTAAGGTAATAAATCACAGGTTAAGTACTAAGATTGATAAGGCAACAGAAAGTAAGGACAATAAAGCAGAAATTATTTTACAACAATCTAATTTAGATATAACACAGTCATTTACAGATTTTTTAGAAACAGTTGATATTAAGTTTCCAAAACAATTATATTTAGATATTATAAAGGAGGTATCTGTCAGTGAGACGAGATGATGGTTTAGAAGAGAGAGAAAAACAGCAGAAAACTTTACAAGAGATGTTTCCAAGTGGAGAAAATACACCTAAGCACGTTCCAAATATATTAAACAGCCTTGATATTGATTGCATAGATGATAGTATTTCAGTATCACCTGAGATTGCAGAAAAGATAAAGATACATAAGGAATTATGTAATGGGTTGCAGAATTTATATGCTACTAAAAACGCCGATTACGGAGATAGTATGCATCCATTATTTGAAGAGTATGGTTTAACAGCATTTTTAGTAATGTTTAGTATCAAGATACAACGAATTAAAAGTTTGAAAGATAAAGACAGCAGACATTATGAAAGCATTGAAGATAGCTTGTTAGATTTAGCAAATTATGCATTAATAGCAGTTACAGAATTAAGGGCTAAGAACCATAAAGAGCAACGAGATTTATTAGATAATATAGAACATTAGAAAGGAAGTTAAATGAATTTAAGGTTTGATAGAGTTGATATAGAAAATTTTAGAAGTATACAACACGCAGATGTTAAACTATCTAATCAAGGTACAGTGATAGTTAAGGGTATTAATGAGTATGAAGATAAGGCTACAAGTAATGGTAGTGGTAAATCCAGTGTGTTTGAAGCTATAATATTTGCATTATTTGATGAAACATCATCAGGTGAAAAAGATGTAGCTAATCGTATTATAAATAATGGATATGCAGTTACATTGTACTTTAATGTGGATGGTGATGATTATGTGGTACACAGATATTCAACAGGAAATAAATCAAGTGTAACTTTACATAAAAATGATATAGATATATCAGCAAGAAATAAAACAGATACAAATAAATTAATTTTACAATTAATCGGTATTAATAAAAATATCTTTTTAGATAGTATTGTGTTGTCACAAGGTGCTAGTACAAATTTAGCAACATTATCACCTACAGCTAGAAAAGAAAGATTGGAAATATTAACAAATACTGATTATACAATTAATAAATTTAAAGATGAGTTAAAACAAATACAAATTGAATATGAAGCGAGATGTACAAAGGCACAGTTAGAGTTAACAAAGTTAAGTGGTACGGTAGAAAGCTTAAACAAACAAAGGGATGGTATACAATCAAATATTGATAATATTGATAAACAAATAGCAAGAAGAAATGCCTTAGGTAATTTAGATGAAATAGAGAATTTTATTGAAGAAGCTCAAAATAAAATTAGTGAAATGCAAACAAATTTAGATAATAAAGAAGCTGAAATAATTAATCAGGAAACTAAAATTGAAGAATTTAGAAAATTAGGTGAAGATGATTTAAATGCTAAAACAGAGTTAAATAATAAGATAAATAGTAAATTAAATGAGTGTAATGATGTACAAAATGATATGGATAATTTAAATTTTAAATCAAGACAATGTGATAAAGAAATTAAACGATTAAATATAGAAATTAGTGAAATTAAAAATAGTGATACTTGTCCAACTTGTGGTAGAAAATATGAAAATATCAATGAAGAACATATACAAAATAAAATAGCTGAATTAGAAAATAATATTAAACAAGAGCAGGAAAAAATTGATGAAAATAATAAACAGTGTGAAGAACTTAATTCATTATTAAAAGTTAAAATATCAGAAGGTAAATCTCTTAGAGCTGAAATGGAAGAATTAGATGGAAGAATAGATAAATTTAAACAAAATTTAGAAGATTTAATATCTGTAAAACAACAGTTAAACACTGAAAAATCACAAATAAGCAGTAGTATAAAAGCTTTACAACACCAAATAAATGATAATATAGCTAAGAAAGACCAGATTTTAAAGTTTGAAGTAGGTAATAAAGATGAATATTTAGCTATGCTACAGGGTATAGATGCACAATTAATTGATATAGCTAAATCACAAGAAACATATCGAGAAGAGTACAATAGGAATGATGAATATATTAATGTAATTAAACATAGTATACAACTTGTTACAAAGGAATTCAGAACATACTTATTACAAAATAGCATAGATTATTTAAATAAACTACTATTGGAATATTCAAGAGAATTATTTAGTAACGATAAAGATATTATAGTAATAAGTAGTGATGATGCTAAATTGGATATAAAGCTGGGTGATGCTACATATGAAAGTTTATCTGGTGGTGAAAAAACTAGGGTAAATATAGCATTATTATTAGCACAGAAATCTTTAGCAAGTGTTATAGGTAATATATCTTGCAATATGATAATACTGGATGAGATTTTAGGTTATTGTGATAGCCAAGCTGAAAGCAATGTAATTGATTTAATATCAAGGGAGCTTGAAAGTTTGGAGAGTATCTATATGGTAAGTCATAAAGAAATACCTATTGGATATGATACACAGTTGATAATTGTTAAAGATAAAAGTGGTTTGAGCCGAGTTAGAGACTATTAAGTGTTAGGAGTGTGGACTATTGTGGATAACGTATATTTTTGGCTCGTTGTAGGTGAATTAATTATTATTGCGATTGTGGTAATAATTAAATTAATTTTCAACTATATTGAAAAAAGAAAAATAAATCATATATTAGACTTTTTTGAAAGACGAGCTAAAGAACAAAATAAGGAAGAAGAATTTAGACAATGTTTGGATATTATCAAGAGAAACAAAAAAGAGGTGTAGTTTTAAATGGAATATGGTATAGTTGTATTAATATTATATGCTTTAATAGCAATTACAGTTGGTTTAATGTTTAATACATTAATCATAAGTATGATGGGTACTGATAAGGAGTTTGATGACGTTGTAGCAAATGATAGATATAGGTTCATAATTGTGTTGCTATTAGGTATGTTTTGGATTATAACTGTCCCAATATTTATGTATAATAATAAAATTAGATGAGAGGATGAATTATGGCAGATAAAAGTAAATCACCAAATTATTTAGTAAAAGATGTTGATGTGCGTATCTTATTAGACAGAAGAGCTGAAATATTAGAACAAGTTAATAAATTACAAGCAGAGTACCAAGCAATAGAGCATATTTTAATGAGGTTACATAGACTTGAAAAACCTGAGGGTATTGCTATTGATATGGAAATTGAAAGATTACAAAAATTAAAACAACAAGATAGTTGGTTAGAGGGTGAAAGGTAGGTATTATAGATGATAAATTTTGAGTTTACAGGTGTATTAAAAGATGCAAGTGAGGGTGGTCCATATAGAAGATTACCAGAAAGAAGCACAAAGGCAAGTGCAGGATATGATTTTTATAATCCAGTGAGAGTGGAGATAGAGCCGCATAGTTTAAAACTTATTAAGACAGGAATTAAAGCTAAATTTCCGGAAGATATGGCACTAAAATTATATAATAGAAGTTCTAATCCAAAGAAAAAAGGTGTTATGCTTGCAAATGGTGTTGGAATTATAGATGCAGATTATTATGGGAATCCAGATAATGATGGTGAAATTGGTTTTATGTTTTATAATTTTTCTGACAATGTAACTGTGTTTGAAGCTGGTGATAAATTAGGTCAAGGTATTTTTGAAAAATATCATACGGTTACAAATGAAGATGAAATAACATCAGAAAGGACCGGAGGATTTGGCTCAACAGGTAATTAGTTTTTTACCATCTAAGGCTGTAGAAGATACTATTGTTAATTTTTATTATAGTAGAGATGACTATAGCATAGATGAAGCAATAGATGAAATTACAAAGTATTTGACTGAGCAATTTACCTTACACAAGTCTGATATTAGGCTACAAGGTGATTGGACAGTTGTGCCTGAAGTTAAACGCAAGTTTAAAATAACACGAGTATATAATTTATTTGAAGGAGATAATAGTTTTGAAAAATTTTAAGTTTATAAAACCATATCCACTATTTAAATGGGAAGCGGAAGAAGTTCCAAGTAAGACCAGTAAAAGTATAGTATATAAAGTATATGTAAAAATAGCAGAGCCTATGGAATGGGTATGTGTATATACTACATTTTCTAATGCTTGGTGTGAATTAGCTGTAAATAAGTTAAAAGATATATTTGATTTATATATAGTGCATATGTTCTTAGAAGATGATGCAGATACATATTTTCCAATGTTTGAGGTAAACAATCAGATTTATAAAACACAGTTTGTATTCCCAGAGCAAAGTTGTATATGTGGTGAACAGATTGCAGGTAATCAACGATATGCAGAGTTTAGTGTAGATTATGAAAAATTTGATTATATTGTTGATACAGTGTTTTTCTATGATAAAGGTACTTGTCTTGTTAAGGGTAATCAATTATTTTTAGATGGTAAATTATTAGCTAATAGCACTCAACTTGCGGATGTGTGTAAAAATATTGGACAAGAATTTAATCGACTTGACACAGACCCACAAAAAATGATTAAATACTTACAGGAAAATTATAAAAATGTAAATAAGTTTATCTGTAATGGATATACATCATTTTTTAATAAAGGAAGTGATGAGTAGTGTCAAAGGTTATATTTGAATTTAATGAGAATAAAGATAGAGATGATATAAATATTATAGTAAACAGACATAAAATAGTATATGCTTTACAACAGATACAGGACTTACACAGAAAAATATATAATGGTAAACTGTACGATGATGTTACAATTAATGTAAAAGATGGCAGGGTATTAACCGAAGAAGATTATAAAAGATTTCAAGAAGAAGGTGAATATCCTGTAAAGGGAACAAAAGAGTATTTAGATAGTGATTATATTGAAAGTGAATTAGATAGTGCTTTAGAGCATATATACAACTTACTCGATTATTAGGAGGTAGATTATAATGAGTGATTTAGGTGAAAATAGTGTAAAAGAGAAGAAGAGAGGAACATATAAGTACCCGATAGCAATGACAGCACAATTTAGATTTTGTGGTAATCCGTTTAGAGTTGATTTATATAAAGGTTGTAGTTTTGGGTGTCTGTATTGTTTTGCTCAAAATACAGGTAAGGGTTTAAGAGAAAGGTTTGAAGAAGCAGATTTTGGTATAGTAGAACAGTACTTTTATAAAGCGTTTGAAACAGATATTGATTATAAAGATGTTACAATAGAGCTTTTAAGGCATAAAGTACCACTACACGTTGGAGGTATGTCAGACCCATTTCAAGATAGAGAGTGGAATATGCATTTAACTTATAAGTTAATAGAATTGTCAAATAAATATGAGTACCCTATAATGTTCTCATCTAAAACAGCACACTTACCTGATGAATATTATAACATTTTAAGACCTGATTTACACGCATTTCAAACAAGTATAATTGGTTATGATGATGATTACATTAAAAGATTTGAGGTTAATACACCTACATCACAGGAGAGGATTGACTTTGTTAAACAGTTACACGAAAAAGGTTTTTGGACTTGTGTAAGAATACAACCATTAATAGATATAGACCAAGCACTTAAAGTTTGTGAGAAGGTTGATGGTATAGCAGATTATTTAGTTGTAGAACATTTAAAGGTGCCTGTGTCAAATAGATATTTAAGAAAGTTTTTCCATAAAGAATTGTTAACAGGAAATTATGTTAAATCCCCTTATAATTTAAAACAATTTGAGTTAAAACTAGATTTAAAAAAGAAAAATATCGAAGCAGTTAAGAATGCACTACATAAGACAGTAGTAGGTGTTGGTGATAATGAATTACATTATTTATCACAAAGTAGAAATTGTTGCGGTATAGATACTATACCAAGCGACAAATTTAGTAATTGGTTAAAATATAATTTAACATATTTTACAACAGCTAAACCAGATGACACAGAAAATTATGATGAGTTGTACATACCACAAAATAATATAAGCAGTTGTGTGAATAATACATCAAGATTAAAGACACCAGATGGTAAAACAGTTAATGATGCAAAGACATACACAGATTACTATTGTTATCATCATTTAGATTTTATGTGTAAAGAGTGTCCTAGATATGATTATTATAAAAAGGCAAATATGGCACACTTAGATGGTGGTAGAGATGTTGGAAGAATAAGATTATGGTAATAAGGAGGTAATATATGGGTTTACTTGAATTTGCTAAAAGTGAGTTAGAGTTACTTGAGAAAAGTTGTGGTGATGATGAGGAAGCATTGAAAATGCAAAAAATAGTTACCAGAGATGTTATGCAAATAATACAAACATTTGTAGAACAACAACATAGTGGTTTTTCAGCTGGGTATATGTTAAATATTTTGGAGAGACTTTTGAGGTATAAACCAACATCAGCTTTAACTGGTGCTGATGATGAGTGGGTAGATTGTTCTCAATTTGGTTTGGAAGATTTGCAGAATAAAAGATGTCCTGCTGTATTTAAACGACCTGATGGTACTGCATATTGGGTAGAGGGTAAGATTTTCTCAGATGATGGTGGTAAAAGTTGGTATACAAGTAGTGATAGTCGTGTTGATATTACATTTCCATTTGAAGTACCCTTACATAGTGAAAACATTTATGTTGACCCCAAAACAGATGCAACGGAAGGAGAAACAGAAGATGAAAAAGAGTGATTTAGATTTAGTAATAGAAACTGTAAAAGATATAAGGACAGTGTCAAATAGGTTAGATTACAATTCATCTACTGCAATAAATAAAAGGATTGCAACTGTATTGCCAATACTAGAAAAAGAGTATGAGCGTATGAGTGAAGATAAGGTAGAAATACATTGTCCTAAATTGTTGATATTAAGTACAAAAGATATACCAGATAATAAAGTCACTTTAACAGATTTTACAAATGATGTATTAGCAGATTTAGTGAAAAGTGGTTATAAGATAGTTGATTTTGGTATAACTACAGATAGTGCGGGAGTATTTGTATATATAAAATATACCGATTAAATTGTTTATATGTGTGGGCAGTTTAGGGGGAAGAAAATGCAATATTATGTTAAGATATTTAATACAACCACAAATGAATTGGTTGGTTATTATAAAGAAACAGGATTAAGTTGTATAACTAAATTGCCTAAAGGAATGAAATATTTTAATAAGCTAGAGGATGCAATGACAAAAGTAATGGATATTGATGATGGATTCATTAGGGATAAAGATGGTAAGTATTATGTGGGGCACGCAGTTGCTTTTGGTGAGAATAAGCGAGAACCTACTAAGAGTATTTACCGCAATGATTATGATACAGAGGAAGGAGATGGTGAAAGTGCAATTGATGCCTTTATACGACAAAATCGTGGTAGAAATAGATGATAAACAAGATATACAATCTGCTACTGGTTTAACTTATACTAAAGATATGAGTTTATCTAAAAATACTACAATGGCAGGTAAAGTTGTAAGTGTTGGTTGTGGTAGATTAATGGCTAACGGTGAGATAGTACCTTTAATTGTAAAGGTTGGAGATAAAGTCATTTACTCTAAGATGCAAGGCGAGAACTATAATGATGGTGAAAAAGATTATACAGTATTATCAGAAAGTTGCATATTAGCAGTAATAAAAGAGGGGTAGTTAAATATGATGAAAATAACGAGTGTTAGAATTAAGAAGAGTAACAAACAAAGTGAGGGGTTACTAGGTATGGCAAGCATACAATTAGATGATTGTTTAGTTATACATAATATAAAGTTATTACAAGTTGATGGGCAACGTATTGTTGGTTTCCCAAGTAAGAAAGTTAAGAAATTTAATTTTGTTAATGGTGATTATGAGGAAAAATATGAGTACTCAGATATAGTACACCCATCTAACAAAGAGTTTAGAGAGTACATAGAAACAGAGCTTTTTAAAGTATATGATATGGAGGTTAGTAAATAATAATGAGTAAGGTAATTAAGTATGGTAATGAAGCAAATACAGCTATTATAAAAGGTATTGATACAGTAGCTGATATAGTTAAAACTACAGTAGGACCAAAAGGTAGAAATGTTTTAATAAGAGAGCAAATTAGTAGACCAATTATTACAAACGATGGTGTTACTATAGCTAAATCAATTGTTTTAAAAGATAATACAGAAGATGCTGGAGCACAGTTGATTATACAGGCAGCAAATCAAACAAACGATGTAGCTGGAGATGGTACAACAACAACTACTATTTTAGCTCAAGAAATGATACATCAGTTTATAACAAATACAGAAGGGTTACCTCCTGTAAATGTTGTGCAAGTACAAAATGAAATGTTAAAAGCAAGTAATGATATAAGTGATTATTTAAAATCAATAGCAGTACCAGTAACAGATAATGAGAGTATTGAAAGAGTTGCAACTGTATCTAGCGGTAGTGCAGAAATGGGTAAACTAATTGCAAAAGCATTTGAAAGTGCTGGTGAGTATGGTTCAGTAATAGTAGAAGATAGTAAGACTGGTATAGACAATTTAGTATCTATACAAGGTATGAAATTAACAAATGGTAGTGTAACACCATATTTATTGAAAGATAGAAAAGAGGGTAAATCAGATACAGTAGATGTTGGTGTACTTATAACAAAGGATAAGATAGATAGTGTTACAGATATGTTTAAAGTGTTAGATGTTTGTATTAAAGCTGGTAAACAAAAATTATTAATTATTTGTGATGACATAGAGTTTGAGCCATTAAATATGGTTTTAATAAATAAAGCTAAAGGTGCACCAATTGATATATCTATAATAAGACTTCCAGGATTTGGAGAGCTTAGAGAAAATTTAGTAGAAGATATTTGTATAGCTACTGGTGCTACATTAATGGGTAGGGATATAAGTAGAACACTTAAAGATTTTGATACAGAGTTTTTAGGTGAAGCAGACCAAGTTATTGTAACAATGGATGATACAATTATTAAATTTAAAGATGTATCTTTAGGTGGTAATAATTTAATGGGTGCTAGATTAGAAAGAGTAGAAGAGTTAAAAGAACAACAAAAGAAAGCATCTAAAGACCAACAAGAGCAATATAGTAGACGTATATCAAATTTAATTAGTGGTGTTTCAGTATTAGAAGTTGGTGGAAACTCTGAGGTTGAAATTAAAGATAGAAAATTAAGAATTGAAGATGCTTTAAATTCTGTACAATCCGCAAAAGAGGAAGGTATTGTTGCAGGTGGTGGATTTAGTTTTCTACAAGCTTTTATGAAAGTACAAAAAGAAACTATTGGGTTACCACTTGGCGAGGGTATTGTATATAACTCGCTTACAGCAGTAACTGAACAAATAGCTGAAAATAGTGGTGTTGATGGTTGTGATGTTGTTACAACCTGTATTGAAAAAGGATTAGGTTATAATGCTTTAACAGGTGAGTATGAGAATTTAATTGAAACAGGTGTAATAAATGCTGTTAAAGTAGATAGATATAGTTTAATAAATGCAACTAGTGTAGCATCAACTGTTATAACAATGGGTGGCTCTATAGTAGAAGAAAATGAGCCAGAGAGTAACGTATTGAAGTTACAGACAGCAGGTTTACCACCAGTTTAAAGAAAGTGTGAGGTAGAAAATTATGGGCAAGGAAGAGAAATACATTAGGTGCAAAAGATGTAATAAGATTTTAAAAACCAGTGAAGCTCAAAACCGTGGTTATGGAGAACATTGTTGGTACATACATCTACAAGAGCAGAAAAATAAAAGTACATTATTTCCTATGCCTTCTACAAGGAGGAAATAAAATGTTGTTAGTTGGTTTAATTGTTAGTGTTAGTTTATGTGTTATACTTTTAGTTTTATTAATTTTGTGTTATATTAAATATAGAGGTGTGGTTAAAAAATATAATAATGCTCAGGCGGATTGGTTGTACACAAAAAATAAATGCTCAATGCTTGAGAGTAAGTTTAGGTCTTATATAGAAAAGGGAACGAATCCGTTTACTGTATTGAGAGATATAGGTGAATTAATTTATGCTGGATACACACCACCACATAATGGAGATAAATAATAATGCCAAAAACTAATAAACTTCAACCAAATATAACACTAACAATAAATATACATAACTATCTTAACATACCGTTTATTGTTACAAATGCATTAGGTCAGATACTTAATATGTATAATATTACAAAGGTAGGGTCGAACTACAATATACGCAGACGAGTTGTTGATACGATAAATATGATACAAAATTACTATGAGGTTGATACAATAATTTTAGAACAAAGTAAGTTGTTTTTAGATAAGATTGATAGGTATCCAGACCCATACATATTAAGAGATGTTATGTTAGAATTTGGAATACAGATAGCTATAGAAGATGCTTTTTGGAAAAAACTTGTAATTTTAGCTTTTCCTGAGTATGAGTGGAAATATGAAGTTTTAGGTAAATATAAACCTAAGTACTCAATTGATTTATATAAATCACACGTATTACATAGAAGTGATATACCTAAAAAACAACTTATTGATATTGATGCTAATAATTATTATGAAGCAGTTTGTTTAAGTGAAACAGTGTTGTCTGAGAAGTTAATGAATAAAAAGTATCAGACTAATGAAGGAGATTAATAGGTTGAAAAAGGATGATTTAAGTAAAAAAATTAACAAAATTTTAAATGAGAAAGAAACATTTTTACTTAGTCTAATGCTACTTGTTCATATGAAAGATGATGAGAAGTACAAAGATTTATCAGAACTAATATTTTTATTTGATAACTATGATGGGTTTAAGCAATTTATTAAATACTACGAGGGTCGTACAATAGAGGTACCGACTGTTAGAGAGGTAAAGGGGGCATTAAGATTACTAAATCTATTTCAAAAAGTGTATATTGACCAAAGAGATTTTGACGAGACATACTTACATTTAAAGTTATATGACTTGGGTTATACAAAGGAATATTGTAGAGATGAGCTGAATAGATTTAATCAATTTTTGCAAAAAGATGGTGCAGAAACATTAAAGCAGTTACGTAAATTATCAAAATTAAAGTAATAGGGGTTGATTAAATGAAAATAAAAAAATTTAGAACTAGTTCAGCTACAATAGATTATATTATTGCAGACTTTACCTTAAATAGAATATCAAATAGAGATATATGTTTTATGAAATGTGTTGGAGATAGGATAAATAGATTAAGTGATGAGTATAATTCTAGGGTGGATAAAATACTTAATTTTATTATAATACATTGTGACTATAGCAATCTACCAATTGATATTATTTCTAAAATAATATACTCATTATCCAAGGTTACCAATGCTGTGACAAAAGGTATTTTATCAATAATTAAGGAGTAGTGTTGAGATGCTTTTAGTAAAATATACTAAGCTAGATTTATCTGAATTTGAGGATAAATACAGGGAAAATGTTAGATTAATTGTACCACACATAGATGATGGTAAAGATTGGTTAATTAATTTTGTGAGTGAAATAAAGCAAGTGCAAAAATCTGATTTAGCAATTGTTAGTTATTTTAAAGAGTTAATATTAAGTTTAAATGCATTAAAGATACCATATACAATAGTTTACCCTTTAAATATTTCAAATGAGGAATATTTGCAAAATAAGGAAGAATGTGATGCATTAAGAGGTATTACAACAGATGATAATTCTGTGGCTATTGAAACTGTACAGCAACTAGAATTATATTTAGCAAGTGAATTCTCTTGGATAAATATACAGAAAGATGTAAAATCAACTGAAAATATACCAGCTGTACAACAGGTGAAAGATGTAGCCACATCTGCAAGAAAAGATTTAACGATGCAAGAACTTATAGATGATAATACAGTAATAACAGAAGCAGATGTGCGAGAGCTCAAATCTTTAACTAATAAATTTAAAGTTGCAATGATGTTGCAAGCTAAGTCAAGATTAAATACAGTGTTGAAGTTATGTTCAACATTAGATAAATTATATGAAGCATTGGTAGATAGAATAGATGCTAGTTTAGCTACAACTGATACAGCTAGTTTAATGTATACTGCTGAGTATTTATCAAAGGCGTTAAATGATACAAATCAATTTATAATGTCATTAATTACAAGTGAGAAATTACAAAACTTTTTTATAATTGATAATAGTAGTGTGATAAATATTAGTGATGAAAGAGTTGATATAGACAAAAGGGAGAAAATTAGAAAAGCTGCTGAAATTGTAATTGACAATATAGATTATTTTACACAAGGTCAGTTTGATAATATTGTTGACCCAAATAGTGTAGAGGTTGTAGGGGATGTAAGTGAGGTAAAGAACGATGCCGATAATACAACCAAGCCAGTATGATTGTGATAATATGGAGAATGGTGACGTAGTATACGTAAAAACTGTTAGTCCTATTTATAAGTACATACGTAAATGGTTTTTAAAAGATAAGGTTAAAATAAGAGTTAGACACGATTGGAGTAGTAATCTAAGGTATGATGAATATTATCAAGAGGATTGTGTATTAGTGTATGCTTATGAGGTTGCTTGTGTGCAACAATATAAAGGTGTGCCTTGTACAATTAGTAAGAGCATAAATGCAAAGGCATCAAGAAGACTTAAACTAGATTTACTACAAATTGATTTATATAATGTACAAATTGTTATAGACAAACACACAACTTTAACATTACCTATACTTTATTTTCAACAATCTATAGATAAGAATATTAATACATTAAAGGCATATAATGATACTCGTAAAATTAAAGAAGCCATTAAGTTTCAAAAATATAAAGGTGACTATTTTAAAAAATATGTTGCTAAGAATAATATAACTTTGTGGAATGCTGTATATTGTTCTATTTGTGGTAAGCAGGTTGAGTTTAATTTTAATTCAGATGGTGTTAAAATTGTGAATTGTTGTAAATGTGGTGCGTTGAAGTTTCCATTAACAAGCATTTCTTATGATGAATTTTCATTGTGGTACACGAATCAAATAGTGACACACCCTGAAGTAGCTAAATATTATGGTGATTTCTGGTTTAAGAGGGAGACTGGTTAAGTTGAATGGAAAGGAAATAGAACAAAGATTTAATCAATTGCTTAATAACAAAAAGTTTACGTGTACAGCAGATGAGTTTGATTTATTTGTAAATTATGGACTATTAATTAAGAGTGGTAAGAAATATGTTACAAGGAATAATAGTAAAGTTAATTTAGATGTAATAGAAACTAAAACATATAATATGACTATAAATTTATCTAATATAATTAGTAATTGTGAGGTATTATGTAAAAATGCTAATATGAAGCGAATTTATTGTATGACAAAGGAGCTTTATAATAAATATGAAAAATTGGGGTTAATTCTAGTTAAAGGTGATAATATATATTACAGATTATTTGAAAATGAGCTGTGGCTAGTGTATATAATATAATGTTTACATTTTTTAAAAATACTATTGACAAAGTGTGTAATAAATTATATAATGTCGAATGTGAGGTATAGATATGGAAGAAGAACAAATACAAAGGTTATGGAACGAGTATACAAGTTTATTATTAAGTACTAAACGAGCTGGGATGGAGAATTTTATAAAGTGGTTAGATACTACAGATTTTAAATATGCACCAGCAAGTACACAATATCATAATTCATTTAGAGGTGGTTTATTAAAACATTCATTAAATGTATATTATGCTATGTATGACTTTAATACTTGGTTACAGTTTATGGAGATACCACAGGACACAATTATAATAACAGCTTTATTACACGATTTATGTAAAATAGATAGTTATGTAGAGAGTACAAGAAATGTAAAAGATGAAACAGGTCAATGGATAACTGTACCTTATTTTCAATATGATGAAATATTACCTTGGGGTCACGGTGAAAAAAGTATTATATTGATAATGCAACACGGGCTAGAGTTAAATAATGTTGAAATTAGTATGATTAGAAATCATATGGGATTTACTGAAAATGATGATGCTAGACGAGTTAATAAATTATTTAGAATTTGTCCTCAATCAGTATTATTACACTGTGCTGATATTGAAGCAACAGTTATGTTAGAAAGTTATGATGGACCACAGAGATTTGTAGAAAAATTGAATTCGGGTGGTAGAAACTTAACAGAATGTTTAATTAATAGTAATAAGCCTAAAACAATTAAAATAGATAATATGGAATACAAATTAGCAAAAGATGATGAGCCTGTAGATGATAAAAAAGTTATTTTAGTAAATTATAATGGACAACAAGTTAAAGTATATGCACCGTATGAAGATGGTTTACCATTTTAATGTAAGGAGTAGTATTATGGAAGAAGAAAATAATATATTATTTCATATAACACTAAGTCAAGCAGAAGCAATAGCTAGACATTTTGAAAAAGATATAGAAGATTTAGAGGATTATGAAATTTGTGAATTATTAGATAGAATTTTAGATGAAGAAATATAGCAATGTAAAATATTGTTATATACGCCACTTTAGCTCAGCTGGCAGAGCATCGCACCTGTAATGCGAGGGTCGTCTGTTCGATTCAGACAAGTGGCTCCAAAAACCCTAGTCATTAATAGGTTGGTCACTTCGGTTTTCCGTATATAGTAAACCCTGTACTAGGTACTGAACTATAGCAGTAAAAGTGGCACCATATATGGCGGGATAGAGCAGTAGGTCAGCTCGCTGTGCTCATAACTCAGAGGTCAATGGTTCGAATCCATTTCCCGCAACCATTGGGAAAATTACCTAACAACATTTGTTAGAAGGTACCTGACCCAAACCAGACGGCTTGTATATCTGTCGTACACATATACACGAAATAGTATCGTTAAGACTATGTTGGTTACAGGTTACCCAATTTGTAAAGATGATATGGAATATTATCATTGAAACCTTATGTTTGCAATCAACACGAAGATGTTGATGTAGAGCTTGTTTGAAACAACAAGCACCTATTTAGGTATGGCTCTCTTGTAGTAAGAGAGTGCGGAGTACAATAGTACTACAGGGTACTCTACGAGGGCTGATAAGTATATAAACAGCCTTAGGTAAATTGTATATCATTTGCTGAAGCTAAAAGGTATATGGTGTATTATTTATGCGAAAGCCTTTGTTTTTTGGTCGGTTTTGTTTCAAGTAGTTTAAATCAATAACCGATTATTTTAATTTAGGAGAGATATTATGATATTTGTTGGAGAAGATAAAGATATTAGTATAGTTATAGTTAATTGTGACTGTGGGTGTGATGAAGAATTACATATAAAAAGATTTAAAGTAGATGCAGATACATCACCAGATTACTATTTAACTTTATGTGGAAGTAAGTTTTATTCTAAACAAATAGGCATATTTAGATTAATTGGTCATAGATTAAAAAATGCTTGGAGAATTTTAAGAGGAAAAGAATATTTATTATGTGATATAAATATTAAAGAAGAGCATATTGATAAGTTAATTGATGCTTTAAAGGAAATAAGAAAATGAAATTAGAATATATACATATGGGTCACAGTGATTTTGATAAATTTAGATTTAAACCAATATCTAATAGTAGAGATTGGGTAAAACCGTATGGTGGATTATGGGCATCGCCTGAAACAGCACCATATGGTTGGGAGACTTGGGTAAAAGATAACAATCTCACTTTTGATTTAAGTAAGTGGTTTATATTTACTTTAAAAGATGATGCTAAGGTGCTTGAAATTACAAATGCATCTCAATTAAAGGATTTACCTAAAGCACCGTGCACACTTTCACCACATTGGGTTGTATTAGATTTTGAAGAAATATCTAAGTCATATGATGCTATGCAGGTAATGATAAGTAGTGACCAACAGTTGTATTGGGATTTATATGGTTGGGATTGTGATACAATATTAGTGTTTAATCCAGATATAATTGATGTAATAAGGAGGCAGTAATGAGTAGAGTATATATAGACACTGAGTTTGAGGGTTTATGGAAAACAGCTAAGTTGATTAGTTTAGGTCTTGTTAGTGATGATGGCAAGGAATTATATGTTGAGTTTAATGATATAGATATTAATGAGCAAGATGACTGGGTAAAGCAGAACGTATTAGTTAATACTGTGTATTATGGGGATGCTGATATTACTAGTATAACAGATGAAGAAAATTATTTTATTGGAAATAAACAACAGGTACGTGATAAGTTGGTTGAATGGTTTAAACAGTTTCCAGAGGTGCAAATAGTGTCAGATGTATGTCATTATGATTTTGTACAATTTATTGATATTTTTGGAAGTGCTTTTGACTTACCATCAAATATAAATGCAAGTTGTCACGATATAAATCAGGACATAGCTAGGTATTATTATACAACTGAAAAAGTTGCGTTTGAGTTAGATAGAGAGAAGATATTGATGGATAATGGAATTGATGTTGTAGGTGAGAAACATAATTCATTATATGATGCAAAAGTTATAAAGGAAATATATAGGATGTTATGTGGTGGCTTTTTCTAGTCACCATTTTTCTATGTAAATATAGCTGTATCAACAGGTTGATTGAATATTGATATATTTACATATTTTTAAAATACCTTGACAAATTTTTGAAAGTGTGGTATAATAGTAAGGGGCAGGTATTTCCCTAAATCAGTTGAAAGAGGTGTTTTTATGGAGTTTGTAAAGTTTAATGCAAACCCAAAAGGTAGAAAGACTGGTGACTGTGTGGTTAGAGCAATATGTACTGCATTAAATGAAAGTTGGGAAGAAACATATAAGGGTATGTTAGATGTTGCACTTGATACAGGTTATGCTATTAGTTGTAGAGATAACTTTGAAGAGTACTTAAAACGCAAAGGATACCCAAAAGAAAAGATGCCAAAGAAGCCATCAGGTAAAAAGTATACGGTAGAGGAGTTTTGTGATGTGATTGCAAAAAATAAATATACTTATGTCATAAGTATAGCAAATCACGTAACAGTTGTAAGAAATCATAATATATATGATTTATGGGATTGTAGTAGAAAATCGGTATTAAATTATTGGATAATTAAATAGAACATAGACTAGAGGTGTTGATATAAATATCTATATCTCTTTTTTGTTTTCTGCTCAAATTTAGGTGGAAAATGAGGTATATTATATATAGAGTACTATGCAGGAGGTTGTTTAATGAATGTTGATGAATTAGAAGCTCAAATATCTTATTATTCCTCTAAATATTATGCAGGTGAAACTGAAATAAGTGATGAGCAATTTGATATGCTAGTTGATAGGTTGAGACAATTAAAGCCCACATCATCCATATTAAATACAGGTTGGGGATTCGAGGTAATAGATGATAAAGTTAAACATAAATATGCACACATAGGTAGTTTAGATAAATCTAAGACATATTCAGATATACCAGAAAGGTTTAAAAATACAACGGTATATATTTCACCTAAATTAGATGGTTTATCAGCAGTAGTATATTACCAGAACGGTCAATTAGTAAAAGGTGTTACAAGAGGAAATGGTGAGTATGGTAAGGATATTACAGATAAGATGTATAAGATACTTGGTGGAAATATCTCAGATAATAAATTTACAGGAGCAGTAAGAGGAGAATTAATTATAAGTAATGCTAATTGGGTAAAATTACAACAAAAATATGATAATTTGATTGCACCCCGTAATTTTGTTGCAGGTATAATAAATAGAAAAGGTATTGATGATGATTTACAATATGTTGATTTAGTTGTATATAAAGTTGTCGGACAGGAGAATAAACCAATTTTTAATAATAGGCAAGAAGTGTTGTGGTGGTTAAAAGTTAATTTTAAAAATGCTGTACCGGAATATTATTATCCAATTTTAAATGAAGCATCGTGGGCAACATATCATAATACAACATTTGAACAATTTAAACAATTAGGTTATGGTTTAGATGGATTAGTATTAACTAATCCATCAGTGCAGTATAATAGTCAAACAATGGGGTATGTGTATGATGAAGAAGCGTTTAAATTTCCATCTGAAACGACCACTACAACAATAAAAGAAGTTGTCTGGGAATTAACTAGAACTCAGCGATATGTACCTGTTGCTGTAGTTGAGCCTGTAGAGCTAAGTGGGGCTATTGTGGAAAGAGCTACTTGTAATAATGCTCAGTGGGTAAAAGAGATGCAACTTGGTGCTGGTGCTGAAGTTGAATTAACTAGGTCAAATGAAGTAATACCACAAATTTTGACAGTATTACAACCATCGTCAGAATTGCTACCTGAAGTATGTCCTGTATGTGGTGAGAAACTTGTATGGGATGGTGTAGATTTAAAATGTAATAATTCTAATTGCCCAAATATAAAATTAAGTGATTTACAGCAGTGGTGTGAGTGTGTTGGGGAGACTGATGGATTACAGTGGACATTAATGAAACAGTATTTAGATAGATACGGTGTTAGTGATATTGCGGAGTTATATAAAAGGGCAGTTGAAATATTATATGATTTAAGTACACGTAAGCTTAGTATAACAGAAGCTAAAGTTGCCGAGTTTTTTAATAAATTATATATTGACCCAGTGCCAATTGAGAAAGCTTTGGTTGGATTAAATGTTCCAAGATTAGGTGAAAAGACAGCTAAAATATTAAGTACAGAGCAAACATTAATTGATACAATAGTAAGAATGGCGTGTGGTTCAGTGTATACTGAGATATATGATGATGTTAAATCTAAATGTTTAAATTTAGTGAAAGAAGCAACGACATTGTCATTGCTTACAAACTTAGATAAATTTAAAACATTAAGGTATGTATACGATAAATTTTTTGAAAAGTCTAGGTTAGTATATAATGAAAGTAAATTAGATGTTAAATTTATTGCAGTAACTGGTGCACTTAAAACAATGAAGAGAAAGGATTTTGAAAAATTTATTGCAACCTATGGGTATGAATTAAGTACAAGTATTAAGCAGTGTAAATATTTAGTTACAAATGACCCTAATAGTGGTTCATCTAAAAATAAACAAGCTAAGGAAAATAATATACCTATAATATCTGAAGAAGAATTTTTAAAAATTTTGACTAAAAATTAGTTCAATTTGAGGTATATTAAATTAGGGGGTATAAATGATATTTTCAAATTTTATTTATAATAGAAAATATGGTAAAATAATTGCATCTGCGTTGCGAAACGGGCATAAGGTTTATATAGGTAAGACACACGCTGATTGTTTTACTCAAGAGTGTATGGGGGTTTTAAGGAATGCAGAGCAAGGATTTATAACAGCAAATTATAAATTTGTAGATAGAAAGACAGCTTTAAAAATAGCTAAACATTATAAACAAATTAAGCACAAACACCCACCAAAAGATATATTGATGAGTGAGGATATAATTTAATATTAACAATGACAAAGGTGTTACTACACTTTACACAAATTTATTTTTATTTTTAGGAGGAATTTATATGTTTGATTTAATGAAAACTAAGTGTGTATCACCGGTGTCAGTTTCTTGGGAAGGACCAACAACAATGTTACTAGATATTGGTGATGGCTCAGGAGAACAAGTATATACATTAATGAAAGGTGCAGAAGAGTTTATACATAGACAAATTGATATTAAACCTGCTACAAGTAAGGAAGTGTTTAAGAAATCTCGTGACACTTGGAAGCAGTTGAGAGATGAACAATTAGAGAGGGTTAGTGACCAACCAATCGAAGCACAAAGATTTTATTTAGAAAAACCAACATTATTATATTTGGTAACAGATACAAAAGAGTTAGTAGATATGGTTGATTTTAGAACTAAAGAGGAGTTAGAGGAATTTAAAATACAACATCAAAATTATATACTAGAGATTACAACAGTCGAGTGTACTAGAAAATTTTTTACAGATGGTAAAAATGGTTTAGTGAAATTAGTATGTTATGATAAAAATATCGATATAGCAAAAGAAGAATACACACCTGTAGTAATATTAGAGCTTAATAATAAAAAATCAAAGTACGAGGTTTATAGTGGTATATTAATTTATAAAGATTTTACATTTGTGCCATCGATAAGCTATGATTTATCTGATAAGAGCTTAGCATCGTTTATTAGTTATTTTAATATGGCAAATTATTTAAAGTATGCTACAGATAGAGCACAAGATTTATATGAATCATATAAAATGTTCCAAGATAACCCTGTGGAAATAAGTGTTAGAGAGATGACAAGCTTATGTGGTAAAGTTGGATATAAATTAGAGTTAGATGATGAAGCAAAATTACATCCAATTGAAGCATTATCTGATGCTGAAAATAATAAAAGAATACAGGATTTTTATAATACGTTTAAAAATATTACAGGAGAAACAACTTATGAAATTTTGCAATTAAGTGATTTACGTAAAACATTTAGATACAATAAATTAACTTTATTAGAAGTGTTAGGTATACTATCAAAAGAATATTTAACCTATGATGGTTCAAAAATAACTGCTGAGATTTTATGTGATATTGTTTATAAGCTTATGAACAATAAAAATGTAGATAAATTACAAGTTGAGTATGTGAGAAGTGATGTAAGTAAATAGGGGGTAGTGTAATGTCATTTTCAATGAAAGATGTAACAGCTTTGACTAAAAGGCGTAAAGGTATAATTAAGGTTATATTTGGTGCTATTAATACGGATATAAGATTAACAGAGCCTGTTGCAATGGCATTACATATTTATGTTGACCACATATTAAAGACAACTGGTATTTCTAAAATTAATGTAGAAATATTTAAGTCTGATTTAAATAAATTATTAAGTTACCATTGTAAGAAAAATGCTATATTAATTACTAGAGATGATGTGGAACAGTGTGAGAATTATATAATATCTGATATAAAACGAGCTATATCAGCTGGTGGTCTATATAAGTTAAAATATGACGATACTGGTAGTGATGAGTTAGAGCATATAGCAGAGGTATTATTAAAAAGGGAAATAGAGAAGAATAATAGCACAAGGTTAAGTGATAGCCAAAAAAATAATTTTGGGTCTAAAATGACTAAAGAAGATATGGAAAGGTTTTTAACAGAATTGGAGGTGATTTAGGTGGCAATGTTGGATAGAGTTGTGGACAATGTTTTAAGTGCAGTTGGTAATTATCCTAAAGAATATGAGCAAAATGTGTATACTGAAGTAAGTATGTTAATAGAAGATACAAATATACCGGTGCGTTTTCAGAAAGATTATATTGACCCAACAGTGCTACCAAAAGCATCTCGTACAGCAAAATTATTTAAAGAATTTTCAGATTTGATATATGCTGATACAGGCGGTTTAGTTAGAGTAAATTCATATAAGGAAACTGGTTATATAATTTCAGGTTTAATGGAAAGTACAATACAAAATTGTTTAATTAAAGATACGCACGTACCAACTATGCTATATATTGATACAAATCTTTTATTAGAGGATTATAGCAGTGTAATGGATAGTAGTAAGGGTACAGGAGTATTATATAAAAGTTTAATACCACAAAAAGTTATAACAAGTTATATATATACTGCTGATTTTGTATTTTGGGATAAATTTGATTTATGTAATCTAGCTTATGCAAATAGAAAATTATATGAAATATTAACTATTAGGTATAATAGATGCTTAAATAATTTATTTTTCATAAAGTTAAATCAACAAGCTATTTTAGAAAAGCTTGGTACTGATTTATATGAAGTTATGAACGTAAAGAAGTTATATAGTATTTGTGATGATAATGCCAATACATTTAAATTAAAGGGAGATAGTGCTGTATGATAGATAGAGATAGATTGGAAAAGTCTCTACTATTAGGCATAGTCAGAGACAGTAATTGGAATGTTTTAATATTACATAATATAACAAGGGATTGTTTCTCATTTGCTAACCTTAGATTATATGATTATATAAAAGAGTTTGCACAAGAAGGCAATTATCCTGATATACGTATTGTTACAAATGTATTTGAAATACCAGATGAACTAGTTAGAGAATATCTGCAAGTTACTAATTTGGATGAGTTGTGTGATGTATTACATAATGAGTATGTTAAAAATCAACTGGAGTATAAAATAGGACAATTAAATGACTATCAAGATGAAATGGAAACAGACCCTGTTAGGTATATTGATAGATTAAGTAAAGTTGTAGATGAAGTAAAGCAGATTAGTTACCACACTAAATCTGTAGATTTATTTGCTAATATTGAAGAAATTTTGAAGATTGATAAATCAAATGTTATAAGTAGTGGTTTTAAAGAATTAGATGATAAGCTTGTAGGGTTTAAACGTGGGGAAGAATTAGTAGTATTAGCTGGTAGAACTGGACAAGGAAAAACTTGGATGGGGTTAAAGTTTGCAATGGCATCAGCATTTGCTGGCAATAAAGTTGGTATATACTCAGGTGAGATGAGTATGCAACAGTTACAAGAAAGAATGCTTTGTTGTGCAAAACCAAATTATACATCTACTCAAGAAGAAGCTTTACAAGTTATAAAGGAGAAAAATGCATTTGTACATTGTCTAACACAAAAAGAATTGAGACGTAGAGCAACTGTATCAGATATAGAGGAGTTTATTATTCGAGATAATTTAGATATGGTTGTAATAGACCAATTATCTTTAATGGAAGATAATACAAGTAAACCTCGGTACTCCATTAAGACAACAATATGGTAATATAAGTATGGATTTGTTTTCATTATCTACAAAATATAATATACCAATAATTTTGTTGGTACAAGTGAATAGACAGGGTAATGAGAATAAAGGCGGACCACAACTTGAAAACATAGCTGAAAGTGATGCAGTAGCACAAAATGCAACAAGAGTTATAACACTTAAAAAAGAAGGGCAAATATTATCTTTAAATATAGTTAAAAATAGATATGGGGATGCTGGTATGCAACAATATGATGTAGACTATGGTAAAAATAAATATAAGGCTATTATGGATTATACCCAATCAGTTGTATCTACAAGGCGAAATAGAGATATAAACCCATTCAGAACAGGTAGAACATTTTAAGGGCGTGATATAGTGGATATAGATGAAGAATTAATTAGAGATATGCAGTCATATTTACTTGCTAAAACTGGTATACATTATTTTGGTAGAATAAAATCAACTCCAAAAGATATTATGGTTAGTTGTCCATTTCATAAAAAAGGTCAGGAAAAGAAGCCAAGTTTTGGTATTAAACGATTTTCAGATGAGAATGGATATGCTGGTATGTGCCATTGTTTCTCTTGTGGTATAAAAACAGATTTACCAAATATGATGCGTGAGATATTGGGGGCATCATATAATGAGCTTGATGTAAATAGTAGGTTTGGATTCAACTCGCTTATGTTACAAAATATGGTTGAGGTTAAACCAAAAGTACAATTTGCCATACCTAAAAAAACTACAGTAGTAAGTGAAAGTATATTAAAACAATTTAGAGTATATCATCCATATCTAGCTCAGAGAAGAATTAGTGAAAATACAGCAAAGTTATATGATATTGGGTATGATGCTGTGAATCAACATATAACATTTCCAATTAGGGATATAAATAACAGGTGTATTGGTATAGGTAGAAGAAGTATTTTAAGAAAAGAGTATTTTTATCCAGCACAGTTTACAAAACCATTATATGGGATATATGAGTTAGAAAGACCTATACGTACATTATATGTAGTGGAAGGACCATTTAATTTATGGAGTTTAGCTGAATGGAAGAAAAAAGGTGTAGCATTATTGGGTACTGGTACATCATATCAATATGAGCAGTTAAAGGGTATAAGAAGTGATTATATAATATTAGCACTAGACCCAGATGATGCTGGTAGAAATGGTATTTTAAAACTTGGTAAATATCTACAAGATTGTGGTAGGAAGAATATATATGTGGCAGATTTACCTGATGGTAAAGATATAAATGACTTAACATTTGAGGAGTTTAGATTTGTAGAAGTATTAACATTTAAAGAGTGGCAATTAAAATATAAATATTTTTAGATTTTTTATAAAAATCTGCTCAAAAATAGATGAAATATGAGGTATATTATCATAGGGGTAATATACCTCAATTTAGTATTAGTTGCAGTGCAAAATGTCTCAAAAAATAATTAAAGAGTTTAAAGCTATATTTATTTTAAAAAGATTAAAGCACTAAAAACTAAAATTTTATTAAAAGAAAGGAGAGAACAGCTATGCGACTAACAGATACTAAAAAAGATTTAACAGGAGGAGGAGCAGGCTCATTTTTCAAAATAGACGAGGGAGGTTCAGTATTAATAAGATTTCTATATAATACTATAGAAGATATTAAAGCTGATGGATTAGTAGCCCACGCTATTCAACCACAAGAAAGTGGTCAACAATATACCGTAAATGTTTTATGCGGTTTAACAAGTGATGACGACCCAGTTACAAATTGTAAATGGTGTGCAACTAATCACAAACAAGTAGGAAGATACCCTTTAGCATTATATAATGTTAAAGAAGGTTCAGTACAATATTGGCTTAAATCAGCTCAATATGTACAAGGTTTAATGGATACACTAAAGGTAGCAGTACCAGCAGGACAACCTATTTCTGGTCAAGTGTTCAATATGATTAGAAGTGGTAAAGGAACAAATACACAATATAACTTGTTACCACAGGGTGCTAATGATGGTAAGACAGCTGACCAATTTGGAGAGATTAAACCACCAGAAGAGAGAAATTTAATAAGACCAGCTGATTATGATTTTCCAATAGTAGCTAATAATGGTGCAACATTCCAAGCTAATGGATATAATCAAGGTAATAATTTTGGTGCTGGTAATGGAAATTTCCAAAGCACTAGAAGAACAACGGATGTATTTTAATTGAGGAGGTATTATTTATGGCTTTATTTGATATACCAAGTAAACCTACTAAAAAACAAAGTAGTAAATCTGGTAGTCAGATAAAACTTAAAAAAGGTGATACTGTTGAATCGTTAATACAAACAGCTAAAAAACTAGTTAATGAAAAATTAGGTAAATATAAAGAGATGAGCAGGTGTGTCACCAATGTTGAAGATTTACAGTCTTTCTTTGATGAGACACCTGATGATGCTTATATGGCAATAGATACGGAAACAACTGGTTTAAATTCTTTTGTAGACACCTTAGTAGGTGTCTGCTTATGTAATCGGTAAACAAGCTATATACGTACCACTAAATCATAAATCAGCTGTGTATAATAAGCGTTTAAATGACGATGTTCAGATGTCACCAATTAAGTTTAAAGAATTATTTGACAAAGTTTTAGATAGTAGAAAATTCAAGTGGGTTAGAGTGTAGGCTCACATATACAGTAATGTATATTATAAAACAAGGTGAACCAATTTATTATTGGGTGTGCTAGAAATAGTGCTAACGGTCCAGAGCTAGAAATAGTTTATGGGTAAGGGAGCCTAAATCCAACAAAGTTGGACAAGGAAATACCGTGCTAAGCTGGAAATAGAAAGTGTAACGACTAACCGTGATGAGTGTAGCGGTGTAAGATAACTATTAATACGTTATTTGAAGTGCCTTGCAACCCAGTATATGGGTTGAAGAGATAGTCTAATTATATTAGAAATATTATAAAGAATTACTACCATAACGCCAAGTTCGACTTGAGCGTATTACGTACCTTTTTAGGTCATACAATGCCAGACCCATTTTGGGACACAATGATTGCATCACAATTAATGTTTCAGGATGAGGAACACAGCTTGAAATACCAGTATAATCGATATATAGCAGTAGAAGATGAAGGTGTAAATAGATTTGATACATTATTTAAAGGTGTAACATTTGATTATATTGATTTAGATACAGCTACAATATATGGTGCAAAAGATGCTTTTATGACATTAGAGTTATTTGAATATCAATATAAAATATTTAATGAACCAGATTATGCTGGTGTTAAATATGTAATGGAAAATATTGAAATGCCATTACTACCAATATTAGAAGATATGCAAAGAACTGGTGTAAATCTAAATATGGCTATGTGTGAAGAGTTTAAAGAAAAATACTCAATAAGACTAGCTGAAGCAGAAAAGAAAGTACAAGCTGAAATAAATAAACATAAAGATAAAATTGACGAGTATAGAATACAACATTTTAATGCTAAATTAGATGACCCAATATTACTAACTAGTCCATCACAATTAAGTATATTATTTTATGATATATTGGGTTATAAATTAAAAGATGCTAAAAGTAGAGGAACCGGTAGAGCAGAGTTACAAGAAATAAACACAGATTTAACTAAAGCATTATTAGAGTATAGAGCTATGCAGAAATTAATTGATGCATTTATAGTTGCATTACCTGAAAGAGTTGATAAAAAGTTTGATAATAAAATCCATACTAGCTTAATTGATTTGAGCCCTATATCAGTAATGATATAGTAAACAATAGGTGAATTCGGTGAAGCCTAAGTTAAATTAGATATGGTAACACCGAGCTAAGCTTTATAGAATAGGAGGTGAGTATAGCGATGTACTATATTTATAAAATAACTTGTATTAGTAATGGTAAGATTTATATTGGACAAACCACGAATATTAACAATAGAATGAAAGACCATTTCGGTAAATTACAGAGAGGAGAACACCATAACCCATATATACAGAATGATTATAATTTGTATGGAAAGATAAATTTTGTATATGAAATTATTAATATCTGTAATAATAAAGAAGAAGCGTTAAATTGTGAAACAGATTACATTGAAAAATATGGTGGTATTGAAAGTGATGCTGTGTATAATTGTAAAAATAAATACCATAATAATAGTAATATGATATTAATTCTTAAAAATACTGCTAAAATGTCATCAAATTATGGTATGAAGGGTAAGCATTTATCTGAAGAACAGAAGAAACATTTATCTGAAATACATACAGGAAAAAAATTAAGTAAATCAACGTGTGTAAAAATAAGTAATGCTAATAGAAAATATACAGATGCAGATATACAGATGTTTAGAGAAGAATATAATATGTTAGGTTCTTATCAAGCAGTTGCAGATTTGCATAATTTAAATAGATGTGTTATTAGTAGACTATGTCGCTATGGCTCAGCTAATTGTGAAAAAATTTATAAAGAAAGTGTAACGACTAACCGTGATGAGTGTAGCGGTGTACAAATCAAGTGATTTGGAAGTGCCTATCAGCCAATAAAATTGGTTGAAGATATAGTCTAATCTTATAGGAAACTATAAGCAGTTCATAAGAGAACGGGCAGGGCGTAACGAACCTTGTTGAATATTTTGAAATCAGTATGGTGCTGCAACAGGTAAGAAAATTTGCTTGGCTATATAGTGATATATAGAAAAATAAACAAGGTGAACCAATTTATTATTGGGTGTGCTAGAAATAGTGCTAACGGTCCAGAGCTAGAAATAGTTTATGGGTAAGGGAGCCTAAGTCTTTGAGAGATAAGGTAATACCGTGTTAAGTTTAATTTGTTTTAGGAGTGAGATAATTATGCAAAATACTCTTGGATGTGTGTATCAGATAAAATGTTTAGCAAATAATAGAGTGTATTTTCGGTCAAACAGTAGATATAGCTAGACGAAAATGGGAACATTTTTATTATTTAAAACATAACCTACACACAAACCATTATATGCAAGAAGATTATAATATGTATGGTGATAATATGTTTGAAATAACTATATTGGAAGAAAATTTAGATAAAAAGTGTCGTTTACAAAGGGAGACATATTATATAAAAAAGTACGGTGGTATAGAAAGTGAAACTGTATATAACTACCAAGATAATATTAATGAGAATGAGGAGATGTGTGAGTTAGTATCTAAGGGTCAGCTTGGAAAAATAATTTCACCTGAGAGTATTGCGAAGATGCGAAAATCATTAACAGGAAGAAAATTAACTGAAGAACATAAACTACATATAAAACAGTCTTGTGCTAAACTTTGTGGTGATAATAATCCAGCGAAACGCCCTGAAATTAGAGAAAAAATATCTAAAGCGGTATCAGGTGAGGGTAATGGTATGTATGGAAAGCACCATACTGACAAAGCTAAAGAAGCGATAAGACAAGCTAGATTAGGTAAATCACCAGCCAATAAAGGTATACCTACAAGTGATGAAGTTAAACAAAAAATAAGTAACTCATTAAAAGGTAGAAAACCTTGGAATACCGGTAAATGTAAATATGATAATGACTTTATACAGCAATTAAGAGAAGAATATAATCAATTGCACTCATATAGAGCAGTGCAAAGATTGCACTCTAATATTTGTTATGATGTAATAAGAGCATTAATAACTAACGGTAAAACAAATTAAATAAATGTAGAGACTATCTAATTATTTAGAGTAAGATAACTATTAATACGTTATTTGAAGTGCCTTGCAACTAAATATAGTTGAAGATATAGTCCAATCCATATAGAAATATATGAGTAATTGAGATTTTCAAGCTCAGACCCTAATCTACAGCAAATTCCAAGTAGAGGAGAGGGTAAAGAGTTGCGTAGATTATTTGGTGCTACTAAGCGGTTATATATTAATGAGCTCCGATTTCAGTCAACAGGAGCCGCGAACATTAGCCAGTTTAGCAGATGACCAAAAAATGATAGATGCCTATTTAACTGGAAAAGATTTATATGCAATGATGGCATCAGAAATATACAATAAACCATATGCAGATTGTATGGAGTTTTATTTAGATGAAAATGGAAAGAAAACAGATAAGACAAACCCAGAGGGTAAAAAGCGTAGGTCATCTGTTAAATCCATATTATTAGGTATTATGTATGGTAGAGGTGTGCCATCTATTGCAGAGCAAATACATAGTACTGTTGAAGAAGCACAAAAGATAGTAGATGATTTTTATCAATCATATCCAACAATTAAAAGTTATACAGAGTTGGTACAAAATAATGCTAAAAGAGATGGTTTTACAACAACAGCTTGGGGGCGTAGGCGTTATTTAAAGCATATTCAGGACCCACAATATAGTTATGCGTATAATGATAAACGCAAGGTTGATTTTAATCCATTATTTACAGCTACAGATAAAATAAATAAAAATGTACCACAGGATATAATTGATATGTATAATGCACAATTAGAAGTTGCTAGTTTTAAAAAACAAAAACAGATTATAGAGCAGGCTGGTAAAGATGGTATAACAATTACAAATAATAAAAGTTTTATAGCAGAAGCTTTGAGACAATGTCTAAATAGTGTTATACAAGGTTCAAGTGCAGATATGTCAAAAAGGGCTATGATACTATTGGGGCAGAATGAGGAATTAAAACAGTTAGGATTCAGAATGCTCTTTCCTGTACACGATGAAATTATAGCGGAATGTCCATTTGAAAATAGACAACGCTGTGGTGAGTTAATGAGTAAACTAATGATACAATCAGGAGCAGATAAAGTAAGAGTACCTATGAAATGTGATGTTGAGAAGTTTTTCTTTTGGTATGGACCAGATGTTTCTGATGAAAATGATGAGCTTACAATGGCTCAATACAATGATTACATTAAAACAGGTAAATATAAAGATAGAGAAGAATATAGTGCATAAGTTGAGAATTGTGAGGTGATGATGTTGTGAGTTATAAGAATGTGCAACATTATAGGCATACAGTTCATCGATACTTAGATGCTATATGGGGAATAAGTAGTAATAAGGGTAAGGCAAGGTCATCTATGTATAATGTCCTTGCCAATCGAATGAACTTATCACCAGAAGAAACTCACGTTAAATATTTCACAAGAGCACAATGTAGACAAGCAATATCTATATTGCGACCTATGTATATACAATTGTATGGTAAAGATTTAGAGTATAAGAAGGAGGATAAAAATGTATTATAGCAGTGCTGAATATAAGGTTACAGTTTTTAAAACAGTTAAGTCAGATGGTAAAGATTATGATACAGCAGATATGTGGAAGATTACAGTATATTGTAAAGCAAGGTCTTTACAAGATGGTGGTATTGTAGCAGACTATGATAATATTGCACAATTAATACATACTACATTTGCAAGTGGAAAAATGTTAGTTGATATAGTTGGTGAAGATGCATCTGAAGAAAATGTTGCAAAATGGTTATATGAACAAATTATACCTTGTTATAAAATTAAAATAGTAACAAGTAAGAATAATGTGTATATCTATGAAGAAGATAATATTTAAAAACATAATTGCTCAAATTAATATAAAATTTGAGGTATATTAAAATAGGAGGTAATTATAATGGAAAATAATAATCAAACAATTAATTTAGGTGGAAATGCTGGAGGAGTAGTACCACCTGTAAATGGTAATCAATTTGTGCAACCACCTGTATTTGGTGGTCAGCAAGTAACATCAGGTTATGCTCAAGTAGTTCAATCACCAGTTATACCGGTTCCTAATGTTGAAACAGTTGTTACCGATACAACACAAAATATATCAATTGCAAAGGAAGAAACTAATCCACAACAAACTACAGTTACTAGTGGTACTGACACTCAAGCTACTATTACAACAACTGTAGGTGACCCAGTTGTTGTACAAATGGCACCACAGGATGGACTAAGTGTTACACAAAATATGCATTCACAAGTCATTACAACTACACCAGCTGTTAATACTGTAGAAGAGGTTAAAGAGGATGTTAAAGTAGCAACAGAACCACAAGTTATAGATGGTGAAATTAAACTACCTACAGTTTATTTAAGAGATTTAGTAAATACTGCAAGAAAAGTTGGTATTGCAAGTAATATGGTGCCATTATCAGAGGTATTAAATATATTATTTACTGAGAGTGGTATGATACTTAGAGCTACAAGTGGTAAAGAAGATATAGAAATTTTAGATAGTAGATATATTTTTAAACAACCACTTGAAATGTCACTAGATATTAAATTATTTGGTGATTTTGTAAATGCTGTATCTTGTTCAAATTTAATATTATCATATGATAAGAGTACAAATATACTTACAATAGTACCAGATGATAATAGCGGTGTTTATAAGCTAACACAAAAAATAGATTTAAGTACACAGCAACCAGTTATAAATGAGTTGACATTTAATATGTCTTATGCAGATATGAAACCAGTAAATTATGAGGAGTTAGTTCGTACCTTAAATACAAGTAAAGGAGTTAGAACATTTGCTGGAAAATTAGGTCAACCATATTTAGAGGGCACATATTATAATGATATAGTTGCTACATCAGATGGTAATTTAATGCTATTACAGGCAAATAAACTTGAAACAAATGATAAAGAGTGTTTTATCAAATCTCGTCTATGTGATTTAATAACAACTTTACCGTTTGATGCATCGAAATTTAGAATTGGATTTATTACTAATCCAAATACAGGTAAACCAAATGGTATTGTTATATCAGATGAGAAGATTACAATTTGTGATAATATTGAAGTGCCTGAAGGATTCCCAGTAGAAATTTGTAAAAATTATTGGAATGCTGAAGGATTTATACATAAATTAACTATTAATACAAAGGCAATGGTTGATGTGTTAAAACCAGTAATACCATTTATAAATCCTGAAAGAGATAGAGATAGAATTGCTGTAACTGTTACAGGAAATGATATGGAGATTGTATCTATGAATAGTGGAGCTAAATCACGTATTTATATAACTAATACAGATAACATATCAATAACAACACCAATGTATTTACCAGCATCAAAATTATATGGTATGTTACAAACTATTACAGATGCTACGTTTGATATGTTTGTAGATGGTGCTGAAAACTCACCTTGTATGTGTTTAACATTTGAAGATTATAAGTGTTTAGTGGCATATGTTAATGAGTAATAAAATATTATTGAGGTGATTTATAAATGAGTATCAATAGTAAACAGAAAGGTAAAAAAGGTGAGCTTGAATTTGCACACGAGTGTGAAAAATATGGTTTAACTGGTGTGCATCGCACAGCTCAAACAAATGGTAAATTAGAACAAAGCTTAGCTGATTGTGAAGGTTTAGATGGAATACATATAGAGGTCAAAAGAGTAGAAGCGTTAAATGTAGATAAAGCTATGGAACAAGCTGAAAGAGATTTAACCACAAAGAAGGAAAAACGTATACCTGTAGTATTTCATAGAAAAAATAGAAAGCCTTGGTTAGCAACAGCTAAATTTGAGGATTGGGTTAAATTTTATAAAAGTTGGCTTAAAGACCCAGATAGAGAGGAGTAATTATTATGACAATTGAAGCAAGTGGTTGCAGAGAAAGAGTGACTGGTACAAGTGTACCTGTTGAAAATGCTATTAAAAAGATTGTATCTGACTATGTCGGAGATTTAGACGATGTTATTACAAACATAAGGAAACTATTAAAAGATGATACTGATATACTAACTGACCAAGAAATAGAAGATATAATGCTTCAATTGCCACTACTACTTTATGATTTAACTGATAATCAAGAGGTAGTTGGTATGCAGTCGGATTTATCTGCTATGATATATAAAGAAGCGTATAATCAAGCTTTGCAAATATCTAGGGGTACAGTTGCAGAAAAAACTGCTGCATCTGAATTAGCTACAATGACTGAAAAAATTGATACAATAATTTTTGATAAATCATATAAGATAATAAAACAAAAAATCTCGATGGCAATTGAAGTATTAAATGCAGTTAAAAAGATACACTCTACAAGATTGCAGGGTGCAAATTTAGGTAATAAGACAGTATTTTAAGGAGGTAAAATTTTATGGCAACATCAGAGTTTGATAAAGCTATACAAAACCTTAAAAAGCAATTTGGTGAAGATATAGTTGAAACAGGCAAGGCAGAAACTGATTATGATAGAATACCATTTAGTTCACCACGTTTAAATTATATGACTTTTGGTGGAATACCAACAGGTATAATTGTGGAATTTAGTGGACCAGAGGGGTCAGGTAAAACAACAACAGCTATAGATATAATGAAAAATGCTCAAGTTAAATTTGATAAAGAAGCTAAAGAAAACGGTACGGACCCTAAGAAAATTGTATTTATTGATGTTGAAGGAACATTTGATTATAATTGGTCAGGTAAGTTTGGTTTAGATACAACTAGAATAGAAAGATTTAAAATGGGTGGTTTATCAGCACAGGATATTTTAAATACTATGCTAACACTTTTAGACACAGGTGAAGTTGGGCTTATGGTATTAGATAGTATTGCATCTATGGTTCCAGAACAACTTGAAGGTAAAGGTGTTGGAGAAAAGATATATGGTGGTTTAGCACAATCACTACAAAATTTTAGCTTAAAGGCAAATAAATATCTTAGACAATATAAATCAACTATTATATGTATAAATCAAGTTAGAGATAATTTGAGTTCTATGTTTGGTGGTGTAATAACTCCCGGAGGTAGAGGATTTAAGCATATGTGCTCATTGCGTATGGAATTTAGAAAAGGTAAATTTGTAGATGATAATAACAAAGAGCTTACAAACAGTGCTGAGAATCCAGCAGGAAATTTAATAAATGTAGTAGTTTTAAAGAGTAAGGTATTTCCAAGTACTAGACGTGTGGGTTACTATACAATTAAATATGTAACAGGACCAGACTTGATGAGTGATTATATTGAGGTTGGATTACAAGTGGGTGTAATTCAACAAAGGGGTGCTTTTTATGATATAATAGACCCAGCTACAGGAGAGCTTTTAACAGATAAGAAGATACAAGGTAAAGTTGCTTTAAAAGAAGAGTTAGAAGCACATAAAGAGTGGTTGAAATTAATAGATGCTACTATAGATGGTAAAGATATAGTGGAAGTTATTGATGAGGATACATTAGCAAAGGCGAATGAAGCTGTAGCAAATAATAAAGAGGAGTAATCAATATGTATATTAAATATGAATTATACAGGGTAAAAGACCAAGGTTTATTTAATGCTGAAATGATAGAATGGGTATTAGAAACAGATAAAGACCTTATTGAGATTGATAGGAGAATTAGAGATGTGCTAACACAACACATCTCTAATCTACCCGAAATTAAAAAATATGGTACAGCATATATAGGTAGTATGAAGATTGCTGGAATAGAAATAAATGATAATGATAATTTAGGTGGACTTGATGAAGCTGGATTTAGAGCATATATGGCTAATCCAGAAGTTATGCCTTATTTAGATATTATATGGAATAAAAAAGCGGAGGAAAATAGCAGTGAAGGTTAATTATATAAAGTGTATGGACTTTGAATTTACTGATGTAAATGTGCTTGATATGTTTACAGATATTGATTTAAATAGGGCTATAGAAAATCATAAAGTTATCTGTGTAGTAGATGATGATGGTGAAAAGGATTATATTAATACAGATTATATAATGTATTGGGGGTAACAATATGTCTACAAGAGATTTTAGTACTGCTCAGGAAAAGCGTATAGCAAAGGCTATAGGTGCAAGACGTACTGCTAATAGTGGTGCAACTAAATTTGATAAAGGTGATTTAACTATCGGACAATCGTGGCTAATTGAAGCAAAAACCTGTATGACACCTAAAAAGTCATTTTCTATAAAGAAAGAGTGGTTAACTAAGTTAACTGAGGAAATGTATGCAACTGGTAAAGATTATAAAGCATTATGTTTTGATTTTGGTGATGAGAAAGATAGATATTATGTTATAGATGAAAATACGTTTAAACAATTGATAGAATTATTAAAAGATTAGATGGGGGTAGAAATGAAAAGTATAACATTAGCTACAAAGTATCGTCCTCAAAAATTTGAAGAAATTGTTGAGCAAGATAGTATAAAAATTATATTAGAGAACCAAGTAAGGACAAATAATTTAAAACACGCTTATTTATTTTGTGGGTCTGCTGGTACGGGAAAAACAACCAGTGCCAGAATAATAGCTCATATGATAAATAATTATGAAAGTGAACCAATTGAATTGGATTGTGCTAGTCATAATGGTGTAGATGATGTTAGAGCTATAATTGAAGATTGTAAGACAAGACCTTATAAAGGAAAGTATAAGGTTTTTCTATTAGATGAGGTTCATATGTTGTCTACACAGGCTTGGAATGCAATGTTAAAAATATTAGAAGAGCCACCAGAATATGTTATTTTTCTATTTTGTACAACTGACCCACAGAAGATAATAGGTACAATATTATCTCGTGTACAAAGATTTAATTTTTCACGTATAAGTGTAGAAGGTATAAAGAAAAGATTAAAATATATAATTGAGAATGAGAATAACGAAAGAGCACAAAATAACGAAGACATAATTGTATATGAAGATACAGCAGTAGATTATATAGCTAGATTAGCAAAAGGTGGAATGCGTGATAGTATAACTACATTAGAGAAATGTCTTGATTATGATAAAAACTTAACTTTAGAAAATGTTATTAAAGTTACAAGTGGTGGTATTACAGAGCAGGTACTAACAGAATTCTTAAATTATATATTAAATTGTCAATGTAAGGAAGCATTATTACATTTTAATAATATTTATATGTCTGGAGCAGATGTATTATTATTTTTACGATTATGGACAGAGTATTTACAAAACTGTGTTAAATATATGGTTACACAAACAGCAGAAATAACAACACTATCACAAATAACTATAGATTGGTTAAAAAAGATAATGGTATTTACACCACAGATAAAGGAGTTATTAAGAAGTGTCTTATCTATAAAAACAAATTTTAGTTCTGATGATATGAAAATAATTATAGAAAGTTGGATAATTGAAAAATGCAATTAATTGGTCAAAGCTTAAATTTAGAAATAATAAATAGATGGCAGGAATTACCTAATTTTATAATAATACAAGGTGATAGACATACTGGTAAAACTTATTTAGCTACATATCTTTGTGAAAAGTTTGGTAAGCATTATGTTGCAATGAAAAATGGTATTGCTGATATTAGAGGATTATTAAATATTATGGTAGAAAATTCAAATGCAGTATATCATTTTAAAGATTTTGATAAAGCATCTATACAGGCTAAAAACGCATTATTAAAAGTTACAGAGGAAACACCTAAAGGGAATACTATAATTATAACAGGTAGTTCTCAAATAGGTACTCTTGAAAGTAGAGCAATAAAAATAGTTATGTCAGCTTATACAGCTGATGAAATGGTGGAATATCTTAATAAATATTATTTACCAGATGTATCAGCAAGGTTGTTTAAAGCAGGTATAGATACACCAGCAAAGTGTATGCATTATAAAAGTTATGACGGATTAGAGAATGTATTGAATTATGCATATAGTATATATGAATCTTTATCATATATTAGTATTGATAGTTTAATTGTAATGCTAAGTAAATTTGAGTATAAATATGATGGTGTTGACCCTTGTTTGTTATTTATTGAAATGTTGATAAATATTATAGAGTACAATATTAAAAATAATTTAAATTATAGATATTCATATCATAATGTGTTAGATTTACTAGTTGAGTGTAAAGAAGATTTATTAAGGGATACAACATTAAATAGAAAGTTGTTGCTATATAGGACATTTTATCAAATACAGTTATTAGGTGGTAAATTATGAGGAAGATTGAAGATTTAAAAGTTGCTTTAATTAATGGAAATATTGATAAATTTTATTGCTTCTACGGTGAAGATTTTGGAATACGTAAACATTACGTGCAAAAATTAAGAACATATTTTGATAGGTTACAGATGTTAAATAGTTGGAAAGATGTCAAAGGTTTAGTATCAACAAAATCTTTATTTAAAATGCATCAGCTTATTGTATTGTATAATGATATGGATTTTTGTAATCAATTTGTTACAAATATAAAAAGTTTTATAGATGCTATAAACATAAAAGATTTCTCTTGTTTATTTATATATGATGATGTTGATTTTCAAAAATCAAATTTATTTAGTGATTTTGCTGATTATATAACAGAGTTTCAAGCTGTACAAAGTAATATTGCTGTAGAATTTGTAGAAAGTGAATTAAGTTTACTTGATAAATCTAAGGAAGAGTTAGCCTATAATTGTAATAATTTATATAATAATATTCTTCTGGAGGCAGATAAAATAAAGAACTATGCTCAAGCTATGTGTATAACGGAGCAAAAAGCATTTGAAGATTTAACATTAAAGAACCAGTTGTTAGTTAAACAGGATGAATTTCAGAGTAATGAGTTTATGAATGCTGTGCTAGTTGGTAATTATACTGCACTTGCATATTGGTGTGATATAGTAACTCAATATGATGAATATGATTTATTTTTTAGAGGTATTTCTCGTATGTTTAATGATTTGCTTATTGCTGGGCTTATTGTGAAATATGGGGTGTATGATGGCAGTTCACGAGCATATAATTACGGTTTACCTTGGGGTAGAGCTAAAGAGATACGAGAGATGATATTACCGTTTGAATATGACTATTATTTTGATAGTGCGTTTAAAGTAGCAGAGATGGATGGTTTAGTTAAATCTGGCAAGGTTTCACGTATGGATATTGTAGATTACTTTATAACTAATGTTATTTAGATATTTTAAAAATATTAAAAAATTTTAAAAAAATTTTAAAAATTTAAGAACGCCCATTTTAAAGCCATTTAGGCTCTAATTTACATAAATCATAATCGGTGAAATGCAGTAATATCAACGGTTTGCGGATTTATGGTTTTACTTGTTCAAGGCTTTACAAAAATCAAATTTTTTTATATACTGACACCAAGATTTTAATTTTTGATTTGGGGGTATATGATATGTTTGATTTTGAAAAAGCAATTACAAGGTGTGTAAACAATTACAATATTAGTAGAGAGGAAGCTGAACGAATTATTAAAACCCCAAATGAGGATTTAACGGTAGCAGAACTTAGATATAAATATGATAATATGCAATTGGGTGTATCTTTCCCAGATTGGATAACACCTGAAAATTTAATGAGTATGTGTTATAGTGTAGTAAAGACGTATAACTACAATGGTTATTATTGGTATTATGGTGCAGATGAATTGTCAACTGATTTATTTATATGGGCTACAATTAGGTTAAATAAGTGGGATAACCACAATTTAGTGCGTAAAGCACTTTGTGACCAATGTAAAACTATTATGAGAGATTTAATACGTCAACAGCACCCAAATTTAGTGAGTACATCATTATATGTGCATATTAATGATGAGGTAGATAGTAAATATAGTCAAACAACCACAGAAACTATTAAAAATCGGTAATGGAGATTTGAAACTAGTTGCAGAAAGTTTGGAAGATGATGATGCTATAAAGGAAGCCGAGCTTGTAATGAGTATAAATGAGATACAGGATAAAAGTGCCAGAGGAATTTTAATACTCGGAGGTTATTTTATAGCTGGAATATCTAGCTTATTTAATTCGGTTATTAAGCTATACAAAGAAGTAAATGATAATCAGAAATCTAAAATATATGAAATGTGTAAAGATGATGAAAATCTTTGTAAAGCTTTAGAATTACAGTATGATAAAGATGCTAATTGTAAGGTTGCAATTGGTAAGATTGTAAAATTATTTGGAAAAAGAAGTAAAAGTTATTTACAGTCTAGTTTATTACCATATTTAAAAGATGTTGGTTTTTTGGAGGTATAGGAGGTTAAAGAATGCCACATAAATTAACATACTATGAAAAGATTTCATTAAAACACAAGACATCAGAGGAAGCAGAAAAGATAATTGAAAATTTTAATAAAAATATTAATTTAGCTAATAGAGTAGCACAAAAATATTATAAAACTAAGTATTGGGATTTCGATGAAGCAATACAGATAGCTCGTATGGGGTTATGGAAAGCTTGTTTAATATGGGACCCAAATAAGTATAGATTATCTACGTTAGCGTATAATATTATAAATCGTGATTTTATAGACTTTGACAGACAACAGAAACGTCAGCCAAATATATTATTTAATTTAGAAGATAATTGTGTTACAGAAGATTTAAGTTTGTCAGATGTTCTAGTTGATGAAAATGCTGATATAGAAGATGAGTATGTAAACAACGATAATTTAAATGAATTAAATCAAAATATTATATACATATTAGATGACATATCTGATGATTTAGATATTCCATCAAGTGTTGTAAAGATGATTTATGTTGTATATTTGGAGGCATCTCAGGGAAATGACCTTAATGCAAGAGCACTTGATTTTGTGCCAAAGCAAACTGTAAAACAAGTTATAAGTGAGTTACAGATAAGGTTAGCGGAGTGTTTGTAAAATACTATTGTAGGAGGTATAAGGATATGATTAACAGTGATGATATTTTAAATGATATGAAAGCACAAATGGATGAATACAAGAATCAGTATGAGGAAATTAACAAAGAGATAGAAAGAGTTGGTACAGAGTATCAAGGTAAGATTGATGCGTTACAACAAGAAAGAGTAAAATTACTAGATGAAGGTAATGCTTTATTAGATAAATTAAAGATGCAAAGAGAACAAGTTAGGGGTATGCACGCTAGTTTATATAATCAATACAATAAGTATGTTAAACCTGAGGAAGGTGTTAAAGAGGAAGCTAAACCAGCTGAGGTTGTTGCAGAGGAAAAACCAGTTACAGAAAAGGTAAAAGCTCAACCTAAGAAAAAAGCAGAAAAACAGGTTGAAAAACCAGAGCAAGGCTCATCTGAATTATCTGAAGCTGAAAAAGAAGCTCTAGCTAAAATTGCTACATCAGAAGCATCTGCAAAGAAGGCTGAAACTAAACCAGCTGTAGATGATAAAAATAATGAAATTCCTGAATATTTAAAGGATGAATATAAAAAATAATTAGCACTATTTTGTAGTGCAATACAAAAAATAATTTAAAGTGTTATATTATTTCTATAAATAAATATAGCACTTTTTATTATTTTGCTCAAAATAATAATAAAAATGAGGTATATTATAATAGTGGGGGTAATAAAATGGAAGAGTTAGTTAATATTGAAAATATAATTGATGCGTTAAATCCATTAACAAAACAAGTAAAAAGTTTTCGTAAATTTGATGGTATAACAATTGAATGCACTAAAAATGAGGGAACAACTGTGGATAAGGCAATTAATGAAATGACAGCCTTATGTACTAAATTAAAACTTATGCCGATTGCTACAGAGGTGCGTAAAGGTGACCCAGAGTTATTTGCTGTGCAATTTACAGAATTAATGCCTAAATATACAAATGAACAAGTTGTTGCAATGTATAAAGATACATTTATGTTTTTATTTAATAATATTAAGATGAAAGACCCAGCATCTGCAACTAAACCAATGTTAATAGAAAATATGGATAGTTTAGTAAAACACGCAATAATGATATATTGCAGGTCAAATATTAATCAATATAAGGAAAGTTTTGATACATATTATACTAATACAAAGTATAGGGCTAAAATAAATGGTATATTTTTAGAAAGTGTAGAAGAATTTATTGCAGGGGTGTAATATGAGATTCATTAAACCACATAGAGATTTTGGTAATATAATGAGTGTGTATAAAACAATATTTAAAACTAGACGACATAAAATACAAGTACAAGAGTATTATAATCCACATTATTTAGAATTCTATTTATGGAAGAAAGATGATGCATATGGGATGTACACTTTAAAAAGGTGGAAGAAAATACCACTGAATAGGTATGCATATTTAGTGATAAAGCTTGGTAAGGTGGATAGTCAAGCAACTAAGTTAAAAGCACAGTTAGATAAATTAATAGAAATGAGGGATTTAAATGATGAACAGAGGAAGTAATATTAATAAGGATTTTTTTGCTAGTATAAGGGAAGCTATTGAAAAACAAATAAATGAGGAATTTACACAATATAAAATAATGTGTTTAGATAACTTAGAATATGCAATTGAATGTAAACGTAATGCTGTTGTTAAGCAAATATTGGATACAATAAATATATCTATGTCAGATGAAGATATTAATTGTTTCGAGCCAACTATTAAAATACAAATAGTAAGAACACCTAAAAGGAGTGAAAATTAATGATGTTAGAAGATAAATTAATGCAAGATTTAAAGGTAGCGATGAAAGATGGAAATGTAATAGATAAGAATACAATACAGCAAATTAGAGCAAGTGTATTGTTAGCTAAAAAAGCTAACCCAAATATTACAGATAGAGATATAGAAGATATTATAATTAAAGAGAGAAGTAAAAGAACAGAAGCTTTAGTGCAGTTTACAAAGGCAAATAGAAAAGACCTTGTAGAACAAACTAACCGAGAGTTATTGTGTTTAAGTAGATATTTACCACAGCCTATGTCAGAACAAGAAATATTTGATGGTGTAAACGAAATTATGGATAGAGAAAATATAACTGAAATGAAATTAATGGGTTATGCAATTAAGAAATGTAAAGAAGCATTTGGTAATAGAGCGGATGGTAAGCAAATAAGTGATGTAGTAAAGAGGATATTGGAGGAACGTAATGTTAAAGCATAAAATTTTATATATTATACTTACGATAGTATTTGCAGTTATATTTTATATTACATTAGGTATGATTACTGATGCTGTAAATACACCTAAAGTAGAGCAATATAATGAAGTTGTAGAGGTGGCATATGATTGAAAAATGTTTTTTATTTCCAGAATTTTATGTGGCTAAAGTACCTAAATGTGATGATTGTAAAGTAGTACTACAGGATAATAATTTAATGCTAGCTACAAATCCACCACAATGGCAATATGTTTGTCCTAAGTGTAATAAGTTGTATGCGTTTTATGAAAAAGATTTAAGGGGTGAGTGGAAGTGGCGAGCAATATAAGTGATATAATGAAAAAATTTACATCATATTACACACCGGAAAAATTAATTGAACTTAGTAAAAGTAGTTATGAAGATGATAGAAATTATCCGGAGAATTTTAGTAATTGGTATAAACATATAGTAGATTTTGGAAAATTTAGACACGCAGATATAATATCAAATCAAATATTTACTTTTGATGAAACTGAAGCAATGCGAGATACAGATGTTATTGATAAAGTGGATTGGAATAAATATAATAAAATACTTGAGCCAACTATAAATAAGATGTCCGGTGGTAGATTATATAACATTAAAAATGGAGCATACTCTAATAAATTCGATTTTAATACCAGTATAGCAACTAAATCAGATATAGCAAAACAGTTGTGGTTGATTAATTATAATTCTACGATGTTTGATACAGGTGGTTATACCGAATTAGTTGTAAGAGAGTTTATACCATCTGACCCAAGAAAAATACCAACAATATATAATGGTATGCCATTACGTGAAGAGGTTCGAGTATTTTATAATATGGAAACACATCAAATTGAGTATGTAGTAGATTACTGGGATTATGATTATTGTGAGCCAAATATTAAAAATAAAACAGATAATATAGTGTTTAACTGGTTTCATAACAAATTTGGAGATAGAAAAGAAAATCATAGAAGTATATTGAATACAGTAACAGCACAGATAAAAAATGACATAAATACTTTAAAATTTGATGGCGGATTAAAGGGTGTATGGTCTATAGATTTTATGTATGTAAATGACTTAGATGAATATAAAGGTATATGGTTAATAGATATGGCTAGAGCACATAGGTCAGCATACTATGACCCAGAAAAATTAAGTGGGGGTAAAAATAATGAGTGATGAGTTTTTTCAAATTGATGAAAAAACTTGGAAAAGTCCTAAGTTTTTTCAACCAACTGAAAATACTGTCTATAGTGGGGAGTATTTCTTTATTACAAAAATAGATACTTTAAAAAGAAAAACACCTATCTACTATATATTTGAGTTTAATACAAATTGTATTGGTGAGATAAAATGGTATGCTCCTTGGAGAAAATTCTGTTTTTATCCTGATGCTGATACTGTGTGGGATTCCAAATGTCTAACTGAAATAATTAAGCAAGTAGACAAATTTAATTTAGAATATAAACAGGGGGCTAAACTGTGAAGAAGGTAAATCTAACGTGGAATGTTTTATTGCAAGATTTCAATGCAAAGAAGATTATAAAATATAATGTATTAGATAATGATTATATTATAGATAGTATAAAGAAGGCTGTTAAAAAGAGGGAAGTATCAAATTATAAAGAATTTAAAGAATTTATAAAACGAAAATTTATGGCACAGTATTGGAGTAGGGCTGAATATGAAATAATGGTATCAGGATTATTTGATACAGATAAACCTGAAAAAATTGATGTGTGGTATCAAATAGAGATGAATTTAGATAATATTGCAGAATATTTAATTACTAAATTAAAATTAGATTTAAAAATTGAATAGGGGGATTTATCATATTATGATAGAAGAATGTTATGAAGATTTAATAGCTTTGGAACAAGAGAGACAGAATAATAATATTGAATTAATAGCAAGTGAAAATTTTTGCAGTAAGAGAATTAGAGAAGCTTGTGGAAGTATACTTACGAATAAATATGCTGAGGGATATTCAGGAAAAAGATATTATGGTGGATGTCAATATATAGATATGATTGAAACAAAAGCGATAGAGGATGTATGTAAACTATTTGATTGTAATTTTGCAAATGTACAACCACATTGTGGGTCATCAGCAAATCAGGCAGTATATAGAGCACTGTTAAATCACGGAGATACAGTTTTAGGTATGGACTTAGGAGCAGGGGGGCATTTAAGTCATCGGTCATAAAATGTCATTTTCTGGTCAGGATTATAATATAGTAAGCTATGGTGTAGATGAGAACGGTATTTTAGATTACAAAGATTTAGAAGAAAAGATATATAAATATAACCCAAAAATGATATTGGTAGGGGCAAGTTCATATTCACAAATAATACATTATGATAAAATATTTGAAATAATACAAAAATATAAATTAGATAATATGTTAGGGAATAATGAACCTCCATATTTTGTAGTGGATATGGCACACGTAGCAGGTTTAGTAGCAGGTCATCAACACCCTAACCCTTGTAAATGGGCTGATGTTGTAACATCTACAACACATAAAACTCTTCGTGGACCAAGAGGTGGTTTAATATTATGGAATGATGATTTCTTTACAAAAAAGATAAATTCAGCTGTATTTCCACGGAGTACAAGGAGGACCATTAGAGCATATTATAGCTGGTAAGGGTATATGTTTTGAAGAAGCTTTACAACCAGAATTTGAAGAGTATGCAAAACAAGTAGTATATAATGCTAAAGTATTTGCACAAAGATTTATATCAAATGGTTGGCACGTAATATCAAATGGTACTGAAAATCATATGTTTGTGTTAGATGTATATGGCTCTATAGGCATTACAGGTAGACAAGCAGAAGAATTTTTAGATACAATAAATATTACATTAAATAAAAATCAAATACCAAATGATACATTACCACCATTAAAGTCTAGTGGGGTAAGAATTGGTACACCAGCAATGACAACCAAGGGTTGGGGTAAAGATGAATTTATAAAATTGGCTGATATTATGGACGAAGCTTTAAGAGCATATGCAACTAATTTAGAAAAATATGGTGAAGTTACTTTAGACTTTTTACAAGAGTGTGAAAGGTTATATAAACCAGCAATAAAATCAATAATAGAAGGTGTAAAACAAAATGAACTTAAAAGTAGATGAATGTATTAAAGAGAGTATAAAAAGAGTAATTAAATCACAGCAAGCAGTAGAAGAAAGTAATATACTAAATAAACAAATTGAGAACGATGTAAAGGCTATGCGAAAGGAGTTAGATAAAGATGGTGGGAGATAAAATAAAAATAGTTAAGTCACCAAATGCTGATACTAGAACAGCTAAAAAGAACATAACTAAGGATGAATTATTAAGTCAAACAGTAAGTCATATATTTGATGTGCAACGTGTTGGGGTAATGCTTGCAGATATGTTAAAGAATCAAGTATCAGAACACGACCATACAAAAATAGATTATATAGATGAATTTTATCAAGATTTTGTATCAGGTAAGCAAGGAGCAGAGTTTAAGTCATTACCTTGGTGGCAAAAACATATGACAGAAAGACATCATTTAAATGATAGTGTGCCAGAAGATGTGAATTTAATAGATGTTTTAGAGATGGTAATTGATTGTACAGTAGCAGGATTAGCTAGAAGTGGTAGTGTATATGATATTACAATACCAAATGAAGTATTAGTTAAAGCAATCAATAATACCAAAGATTTAATTATAAATAATACAGAGGTAGTAGATGAATAAAGAAGATATAAAAATTGGTGATATATTATACTGGAATACTAATGGTGCATATGGTGCTAAAATAAGTTTAGAGTGTGCTGTATTGGATATTGGTCAAGAGTATGTATGGATAATGGTGTTCGGTAATTTAAGTCCAACGCCTGTAAAAGAAAGTAAGCTTAGTGCGAAACCATTATATAAGGTAACAAATAAAGGGGTCAAAAAATGAAAACACAATTAGATATGGTAGAGATTAATAAAATACCTAAAAATGGTTATAATGTTGTATCGTTATTTAGTGGTTGTGGTGGTTCAAGTCTCGGGTATAAGTTAGCTGGGTTTGATGTTAGACTGGCTGTAGAATTTATACCTAAGGCAGCTGAAGTATATAGATTAAATCACCCAAATACTATTATGCTTGAAAAAGATGTTAGAGATACAACTGGTGAAGAAATTTTAAAAGCAATTGGTTTAGATGTTGGTGAGTTAGATATATTAGATGGGTCACCTCCTTGTAGTGATTTTTCTATAAATGGTAAAAGAGAAGAAGGTTGGGGCAAGGTAAAAAATTATTCATCTACAAAACAACGTGTTGATGATTTATTTTTTGAGTATGCTAGACTTGTAAAAGAAATAAGACCTAAAGTAATTGTTGCTGAAAACACAAAGGGTATAACTTTAGGTAAAGCACAGGGTGTTTTATATCAAGTAATCAAAACAATTGAAGAGCTTGGTTATAATGTAAAATATCAAGTTTTAGATGCAGAGTACTATAATGTACCACAAAAACGAGAAAGGTTATTTATAATTGGTGTACGAGAAGATTTAATGTTAAATCCATCATTTCCACCAATACCAATGCCGATATTAGGACAAAAAGTTAAGTTAATATCAACACGAGAAGCAATTGAAGATTTAATTGATAATGGTACTGACCAAAATGAAAATAGTGAGCGTATGGATTTAATTAAGAAATATTTTCACGCAGGTTGTGATGCAAATGATGTTAAACGTATTGCAATGGAAAATAATTTAAAGATATTTGAGCAAAATTTCAGACGAGATAGGTGGGAAGAACCGTATTATACAATTAAACAACATCATACAAGACCAATACATCCAAGAGTTGATAGGTTGATGAGTATCGATGAAGCAAAACGTATACAAACATTTCCAGATGATTTTATTTTACCACATACATCAACACAAAATTGGGAAAGAATTGGAAGAGCAGTACCACCAAACTTAATGAAAGCTATTGCAGAAAATATAAAAGTAAATATATTAGATAAAATAAAGGGGTAGATGATATGAATAAAGATGAAATTGTAGCGGATGGTAAATGGGTATTTGATAAAAATGTTACAGATTGTTTTGATGATATGTTAGCGAGGTCTATACCAGATTATAATACAATGCGTGACTTAACATTAAGAGTGGCTAAACCATTTATTACAAATGACTTTAATATGTTAGATTTAGGTTGTTCTAATGGTATTAATTTAGAGTTATTTATAGAAAGATACGGAGAATTAGGTGGTAGTTTTAATGGGCTTGATAAGTCAGCTGAAATGGTGCATAAAGCTGAAGAGCGTTTAGCTAAATACCCAGATAGTAATTTGATTAATGTCTGGGTAGGTGAGGGTGATATAACTAATTTTTATTTTGCATCTAAAATATATAATATTGTAACCAGTATATTAACTGTACAATTTGTACCAATAGAAAAGCGACCACAGTTGTTATCAGATGTATATAAATCACTTAAAGATAATGGTGTATTTATATTTGTTGAGAAAATATTACAACCAAACGCACAATTTGATAGGTTATATGTTGATAGTTATTATGACATAAAACGAGATAATGGATATACAGATGAGCAGATTTTTGCAAAGAAGAAATCTCTTGAAGGAGTATTAGTGCCAAATACACATCAGGGTAATATTGAATTATTGAAAAGTGCTGGGTTTAAATACATAGATACATTTTGGAAAAGTTTAAATTTTGAAGGTTACATTGCAGTGAAGGGAGAATAATATGACAGTACAAGAAGTAAATGATTATGCTGAAAGTTGTGATAAAACAATTTTAATGTTTTCAAATCCAGATTTTGCTAGTGCTATAATTGGAATTTCATCTGACGATAGAGTTATATATGATTACGATAAAATGATACAAGATTTAATGTAGACAGAAGATTTAAGTGATGTAGATGCAATAGAATTTATAAATTATAATACAATTAGGTCTTTACCATATTATGATAATGCACCTATAATACTACAAATTAAAAATTATTATAAATAGGTGTAAGCCTATTTATATTTTTTATCCTAAACCTATTTACATTTTTTACAATTGGTGATATAATTGTAGCATTAAGGGGGGTTGAGTATGAAAACTACGAGGTGTAAATCGTGTGGTAAAGAGACTAGAACTGGATATGACGGTTATTGCCAAGTATGTTGGAGATATTTTAAGGTTGATAATTTTAAAGTATTTGATTTACCTAAATACGGCGAAGTACAGTATGTTGAAGATGAAACCGACCCTCAATATGGAATGGTAATATGCCATATCTGCGGTAAAGCTTTTACTAAACTACAACAACACATTTATTATAGTCACCACATATATAAGAAGGATTATTGTAAACAATTTGGTTTAGATAATAAAGTGAGATTAACTACAGAGAAGTATCACGATAAAATGCGTGATTATGCTTATCTATATGATATGCCAGAACAATTAAAAAAGGCGGGTAAAGCAACAAGATTTGAAACAGGTCACACTAATACATATAAGCGAAGTTATATGACAATGGAAAGATTAAGAAATACTGGTTTGGCTACATATCAGAAAAATTTTAAACATTATAAGAAAGAGGTAGTAATATGAAATTTTGTTTTGGTGATATTGATACTAAATATAAAGCATCAGATTACACAAATATATAGGAGGTGGTAAAGTTGAATATAAAGAAAGTACAACAATTTTTAGATAAAAGTTTTCCACCATATAAAAATTGTACTATTGTTAAAGAGGGTGATGATACAACTATTGCAATTTTAGATTTTGGTAGAGATGATAAACTAAAGGTAACTGTGGGTATTGATACAGAAGCAACTAATTTATATAAGTTATTACAAACAGATTTTGTTTAGGAGGTAAAAATGGTTAAAGATATTAACTGGTATTTTACAGATGATGATTATGACATATTTATGGAAGAAAAACAAACATCATCAGCTAAAGCTGAAATGGATGTTAGAAGAAGGGTAAGACAAAAATTATTAGATTTGAATAATGAGATACTACCTATAATAAGAGAAAACGGTTGGAACTTGCATAATCATTATAAGAAAACTAATATTACATCAATGATTGTACCAAATGAGATGAATAAAGGTAGAGTAAATTGGTTGGGTGTTAGATATGGTAAGAGCCAAAGAGAGCTATCACAATTAAATTATGGATTAGATTATAGGGATAAACAAGATAAATTAGGTTTTCAAAAGTATACTTGTATGCAAATAAATGTAAGTTATACTGGATTTGAAGCAGGTATATACTTTGCAGTACCTCACGATAGTGTTGATAGAAATTACTTACACGATAAAATAGATGATTTAAAACCACGTATAGTAGAAGAGTTGAAAAAACTTAAAGGGTCTGGATATAAGTGGTCAGTATGGAATACGAATTTTGATGCTCAGAATAGTGTTCCTGAGTTTGGATATGTTGACCCTGAGAATTCATTTGATTTTGATGCTCAAGACCCAGAAGATTTTATTGACTGGTGGAAGAAAAATGATGTTGATGGGTGTTATTCATCTATGTTAATGCATTTTCCAAGACACGACAGAAGAATTAGTGAAGAGAATATAGTAAATACTGTTATAGATGTTTTTGCAGAGTTATATGATTTTTATAATATAATTAGTTGGCATCCAGCAAACATTATTTAGGAGGTATAGAATATGCAAAGAGATAGAGATTTTTATAGTACAATGTTGAAGGTTGAAATAAGTGATACAATATTTAAACACCATATGGATAGTCAAAATATAATAAATATTGTTTTAATTTTTACACAGATGATAGCTATGGTTGTTAGTATAGTAGCCACTGTACGTGGTGTAAATATTAGTAAATATACAGCTGTATATAATTTAACTGTATGTATGGTTGTTATGTTAAATATAGCGGTACACAATAGAACTTGGAAACAAGCTAAAGATGCACAGCATAATAAAATAGATAAATTAATTGATATTATAATGTTAGATAAAGATACAAATGAGAAACAATATGAAGTAAATAGATTATTGGGATTACGTGCTATATACGATAAACAAGAGTTTTGGGATTTTCTTGATATAAAAGAAGCTGATGAAGAATTAAACAATTTAAAGTTTAACTGGATTAGTAATGCTAGACGTAATGTTTCAACGGGTGTTAAAGATGCTAATGGTGTTGAATATTGTACGGGAGATATTGTATATAACCCATCTTTGGGTGATTATTGGCTTGTGGAGGAGCTTAGCAAAAAAGAGATGAAAGAGTATGGTGCTACTATACCATATATTCTTTCACTTTATGGAAATCCAGATGAATATGCGATGTGTTTAGATGAGCCTGTTGGATTCGCTATTGAAGTAAGAGCTACAGATTTTGCATATGTTAATATGTTATCTAGGTTTGTTAAGATATATAAGTCACATAGAGAAGAAGAAGCTGAGTTAGAAAAGGAAACTCAAGAGGGAGAAATTAAGGATGGCGAAACCAGAAGTAAGGAAGTTAACGAATAAAGAATTAATGTTAGATGCTCTGCAAGCAATAAAGGATTTAGGTTATACGGTAACAGATGATGTATTAGGTAATTCTTATTTTGTATTTGATGGAGAAAATGATAGTATTTGTCATTTTAAAATTAAAGAAATACCACGGTTTTCTATTTGCATTTTGGTCTATTAATAGACTAGATACATTAGATTATCAAAGAGAGCACGATATTACACAGTGGTGTGATAGTCTTGAAATTGATACTAAAACGGAATTAATATTTTTTACACAATATGAAAGAGAGCTTGATAAATTTAAACCAAGTAGAAGTGGATTTGTAACAGGTATATATAGGCAAGCATATACAGAGGAAAATGATAAAGGGAAAATAGTTTCAGTAGAAAAATGGCAGATGTGGAAACTTGAAAGAATATTAGAGTTTATGAAAAAACACCCAATTAAAGCTTATGTATATGCATATCATCAATGTAGTGATATTTGGGAAGAAAGAAATGGTTTAAGTTGTTTAAAAGAGTATATACACGATTGGTTATATTATCATACACATAAATTTATTGGAGATGTTGAGTATAAAAGATTAAGACGTAAGTGTTTCAAATTTGTACACAAACTAAGTCAGTATAATTATATATTAATACAACGAGAAGATAATTGGTCACCAAGACTTAGGATTGTAATAAGAAGAAAAGAGGAATATGATTACGACAAGTGTGTAAGACAGGAAAAGTTAATTGAAAAGTTTGAGGATAAATATTTTAATAAAATAAGTATCGACCAATATGATTTTGCATTAGGTGAATTATCTAAAACTGAGAAAAAAGAAGATGCAAAGTTGGATAAAAGTTTTAGAAAGATTTTAAGGTATTATGTAGAAAGGGTTGATGCAGATACCAAATTAGATGAAGAAGCTTTATTGAGTTGTAATTGTAGATATTTATTATTAGATGAAATTTCAGGTCATTTAAAAAGAGGGGTATAAAAATACTTCTCTTTATTTAATTATTTTTAAAATAGTTGCTCAAAATTTAATATAAAATGAGGTATATTATATTGTAAGGAGTGATTTAATGAGTAATATATATAAATCGAATGATATTAAAGCATATGTAGATAGTTTTATTAATGTGGTTGATTTTTCAATTAAAAAGCAACGTAATGAAAACTCTGATTGTAATGAATATAGATTTGTATATGATTATAAATATTTTTTAGATACTATAGGTATAACCGCAGGGTCTATATATGCTAAATGGGATAATTTAGAGCAAGATATTATATCAAGTGTTGAAGATTATTATGCAAAAAATAATTATGATTGTATAGTTCAACCTAATATGTATAAACAAGGTAAAACTTTAGTGCCTGAAAAAATAAATATAATTTTAATACCACTTGAAATTGAAACTAATGGTGTTATTACAAATGTAGGTAATGCTGATGATATAGATGAAACTGAAAAAGAAAGTGAGGTGAAAGTTATGAGTAGACAGAGAATTACAAAAGAGGGTTATGAGTATATAGATAAACTATGGAATACAGAGTTTATTGAATCATATAAATTTGCTGTTACTTCTAAGGATGGAAAACCAAGAAATCTTAAACAGGAGTTTAAGCCAGCTATACTGGCAAAGTTTTTTGCTAGGTTTCCAATTTATTGTAAAATGAATACTGAGCTATTATATAAATCTATATGGAGCCATATTTTGAAGTTACCTGAAATGGAGAAGATTAGAAAGCATAATAAAAATTATAGAAGACACACTAATCAGCAAATTACAGTTAATGATACTATGACACCAGCTTCTACTGTTGTTGAGAGTGATGATATAAATAGTCTTAGTGGTACTAAAGATATTGAGCTAGTAGAATCGGAACCTATTAATCCTGTTAGTATAGAACCTGAGTCAAAATCAATTGAGGTAGTACCAGAAACAACTGAGTTTAGAAAAGAGCCTATGGCAGTTATGCCAGATAATAATATTGATTATGGATATGTTACACAACCTGTTGAAGTAAATACACCGAGAGTAGTATATACATCTAAGTTCAAAAAATATAGAGTTAGGGTTGATGTAGTATATAAGCTCGGTGTGTTTGGTAAGCACAGTTTTACATTTGATAATGATGTTATTGCAGAAGATGCTATAGGTGCTTGGACAGATACAATAAATTTATTAGATAGGCTAAAGGGGAATGCAAGTTCTGTTAATATTAAATATGATACAAAGTTTGTAGAAGAGATAAAGATGTTAGATTAAATCTAACATCTTTTATATTTTAGTAAAACTTTTTGTAATCTATTTACATTTTTTTAATTTAGTGTTATAATGACATCATCTAAATTATGATATAAATGGAAGGAGGAGATTAAGTTTTGGAATTACAAGACCAAAATGTTCTATGCCCTGACTGTGGTGTTAATTATATAACTATCAAACGATTTAATGATTATAAAAAATGTATATCTTGTGCTAGACGTGAAACTATTGCTAATACAACTAATATGCCATACGTCAAGTGGATAGATTTATCAGATGATGAAAAAGAAAGATTAGAGAAACAAAGGGAGAAAAATAATAAAAGTGCTAAGATTAGAGCTAGACAAGTTACTAAGACCAATGGAACCACTTTACCAGCAGAGGTATTAGTTAAAAAGTTTTTAGATAGTAAAAATTATTTAACAGGTGGCGATATATCGATTAAGACTACAGAGATATATTCTCAGTTTAGTGTTTATTGTAGCTCACATTATTATACTTTATTATCTCGTCACGAATTATATAGTATATTAATTGAAAAATTTGGGTTTAAGAAAAAGATGTCATATGGTATAAATTATTTGCGTTTAGAAGGTAATATTAATATATCATTGAAATCGAATAAAACAGCTGATTTGGTATCGGAAATAAAAAAAGAAAATTTAAAATCAAATCAAATATATACACAAGAAATGATAGACTATTTAATTTCTATTGCAGATGAAACTAAAACAGTATCAGAATTAAGAGAAGCACTTTTAAAGAAATACCCAGATAAGAAAATAACAGCATCTAATTTTAATAATATAATTGCAAGGCGTAAAATACCACATTTCATAAGTAATGGGTTTAAGTTAATTAAACCAACAGAAGTAGATACTGTTACAGTTGATACTAATGAGATTGAAGAACCACAGCTAACTATAGAAGATATGAAACCAGTTGTAAGTGATAAGCGAGATATAGAAAATGATAGGTTAGTGCCAATAAAAGAAGAAGTTATTAAAGTATTACAAACGAAATTTACAGCTATGAAGTGTAAAACAATGAACGATTTTAAATTAGATGATTATATAAATATGATAGAATTGTTTATATACTTAATGCACAATATAGATAATATAATATCAGTCAGAAACAACCAATATGATATAGCAAATTGGTATCAGGATGAAATAATACACGAAATGGAAAATGAATTAGCTGAAAGTGGTAATACTTATTTACAAGATAAAATGTATATTTTACGTGATATACGTAGATATATAGAAAGTGACAGAGATGCTTTAAAACAAATGAGAGTATTTTTGAAGAATTTAAATAAAGTATTTCCAGAAAGTGATGCTAAGAAAGTCATAGGACAATTAAAACATATAAATGAAAATGTAAAACAGCCGAAGTTTATACCAACTGTAGATTTGGGTATGGTTAATAAATATTCTTGGGCAACATATGGCAGTCCTGCAAGTGCTAAAAATAATAAAACAGTGCTTACAACAAATGCTGTTGAGAAGTTTATGAATGAAAAAGCTGAAGACATAAAAACTATTAATATTAATGGTACTAAAACACATTTATCTAAAGATGAAATAGATAGAGGATTTAAAGTATATAGAGTATCTTGTAATATAAGTGGTGGAGGTTATGGTGCATTTAAACCTTGGTATAAAGACTATCCTTGTATAAATGCTGATATAGCTATGTCATTTGCACAACAGGAATTTGCAAGAATGAAAGCATCTAATAGCTCACTATTATTTACAGATGTTAAAGTACATCAATTAAATGTGGTGTAATAGATTATAGGAGATGAGATTAATGAGTGAAAAGAAACCGACAAGATATATGATACAAGAAGATTGTTTTGCAATTAATGAATATTTAACTGGTTGTAAGTGTTTAGATAAACTATACTGTAAGATAGGGGATTGTAATTTTTATAGACCGAATGGTGAATTAAGTTGGAATCAATTAGAGCGAGAAATTAAAAATTATGATAAATAAGGTGATGTAGGTATATGAAAAGAATGGTTAAGGTTGGTGATGATAGTAGCCAGACACTGAATTGTGCTACGTACGGTATATACATAAATAGACCGAAATATCAGAAGATGTTTGATAAAATACGTTGTACAATGGTTGATTATAAGAATGGGTTTATAAAATATATTTGGAAAAATCTATATGAATATGCCGATAAAGATACTCAATTTAAGGAAGCAATTAATATTATAAAGTCACAAAATAAGCATTATGGTAACGCTGTATTTAAGTCAGATTTAGATGAGAATGTTAACAAGGCATATGAATATTTTAATATGGTTGTATTTTCAAAAGATAGGTCTATTGATTTAAATAAGCTATTACAGGAATATATGCGTAATGCCAGTAAATATTTCAATATATATTTACCTGATGATATGAGAAATAATGCTTTAATGGATGTTATAAGTGGTTTTGAAAAAATTAAAGATAAATCAGCAAAGGGTATACGCTGTAAGAGATATGATGAGTTAAATGCTTTAGTAAGTAAGCCAATGTTTCCTAAAAATAAAATAACAGGTGAGGTAAATTATAATAGAAATCAGCGGTAGTATAAAAATAGAAGTTACCAATGATACTGCATATTTAATTATGCCTGATTATACCGAGAGTGGTGTGCAACATATTTTAAGAGAATATGATGCTGATAATAATATGTTTAGAACTAATAGTGGTAGATGTCCAAATCATAAAAAAATAAAGTTTAGATTACATTATAATAGAAATAATATATTGCAAAAACAGATATTAGAGAATTCTTATTTAGGTGCAACTAGATTAGTTGGTAAGCGTAAAAGGGGCAAGTGGGTGTACTATTTACAGGTTAATTTTGATAATGTGTCACCTGTTGTAGCAGATATGAATACTGGTGATGTTAAAGTAGCTCTAAATATACAAACTGAAACTGTAGCTTTTTGTGATATTAATGCAAAGCAAGGGTTGATAGAGTTATCACCATCAACACCTAGAATTATTGAAGAAATACGAGAGTTAGATATAAAGATGGATAGGTCAAGACGTGTTATGAATAAAAATTTCTTTAATAGTAATGGTACTATTAAAGAGGAGTTATATCATACTAAGATAGACTGGAGATATTCAAATAAATATAAGAGATTAAAAGTTGAGAGAGAAGAGTATTATAGGATTTTACGAGAGCAACGAAAGTTAAATAATTATACTTATGCTAAGACATTTGTTTCATCTGCAAATGAAATAATTTTGGACAAAAACTCATACAAAAACTGGGGAAGTAAACACTGTAGAATGTCCAAAAAGTCACAAGAAAGAGTTTCTAACTCATTTAGAGTTAAGGACTATACCAAACAAATACACGATAGGGCTCCACGGTATACTAGAAGCAAGAATTAGACAACTAGCTGAGCAGAAACAAATGCCTTGTGAAAATGTAAAGGGATTTAACTCATCAACATATAATCATTTTACAGATAAAAATGATATATTTTTGGGGCTACAGTATAGAAAATTAGTTTTTGATACAACAATAGTAAGTGCTGATTATAGTGATGCTGTTATTAATTTGGAGCAAACATTTGCAGAAATAGAACACAGTGGTAATAAATACTTAGTACAACGAGATATTTATGGAGCATCTAAGTTATTATTTTTAAATACAGTTAAAGAGAAAAGAGTTGATGCAAAAACAGGTAGAGAGTATGAAGTAACAATACATAAAATTGATAGAGAAAAATACTCTAAATGGTTTGAAGATGTATTTTACCCAAAACACATTGAATATTTAAAATATTTAATATCATTATATAATTTAGGGGTTAAATTAAATGGCACAATATTGGGTGTCTAAATAATATATTGGGGCATTTTTAGTTGTCCTAAGGGTAACCATACCCAGATATGTAATTTGAAAAATGGTTTAATTTAATATTTTATATATATGTATAAAATTACATAGTACTAAAACATTACACGTTCGATTGTTGTTATATCTTCAGTTTTATATGTATATAAAATTGCATAGTACTAAAACTAACCAAATTTTTCGTGAAATAATGCATTAGTTTTATATATAAAATTACATAGTACTAAAATAATTTAAAACTGGTGGAAGGACGCTTTGATGTTTTATAAGTATATAAAATTACATAGTACTAAAACCCTTTAGTATTTAAGGAGGTACACTTCAAGGTTTTATAAATATATAAAATTACATAGTACTAAAACTCAAGTTTAAACAAATACATAAATAAACTTGTTGTATAAGTATATAAAATTACATAATACTAAAAACATATTCTTTAGCTTTGTTTATATATTTTGTTTTATATGTATATAAAATTACATAATACTAAAATTATTTGAAATCAATTATATTTTGTTAAAATTTTGCTCAAAATTTGATATAATTTGAGGTATATTATAATATGTAGACTAAGAAAGTTCCTATTATTTTCGACTGGTAATCGAGGGATGCAGGTTCGAGCCCTGCTAGGTTAACAAGAGCCCTCATTATGAGGAAGCCTGTGACCTATAGCTCAATTGGCTAGAGTGCTATCTACTTTTCGTCTACATATTATTTTTAAATATAAGGCTAATAAACTTCCTTATTAGATGGTCGAGCAGTAGCTCTATTGGTTCAAATCCAATAATTGTCCGTATGGGCAATTTATAATTAGTTTTCGCCTTATATATTTATTTATTACGGCTAAGGGTGTTCCTTTTTAGGCAGTAGCCATTCAAATTTGGATTGAAAGTGTATTACACCTCGCCGTGTTTAATGTTATTTATAGTGTCTAAGACAGTTCCTTTATTTAGGTCAAGCAGTTTGTCGTGAGTTCAAGTCTCACCATTACCGTAAGGTAATGTAGCTCAGTTGGTAGAGCAACCGCACAATTTTTACTGTTCGACACTTAAATATATAGTAAGTCTAAGGGAGTTCCTAATTTAAAAAGATTAGAAAAATACATTTACACAGCATCAGCTGTGTACTCCTCGACTTACGTGTTTATAAAGGGGTGATTTATTTGAAAACATTTCAATCCATTTTAAGGTTATTGTTCATATTTATTGTTGCAGTAATGATGTGTTATTTCACATATTGTGAAATACATCTAGCGAAAGTTGATAGAAGGTTAGATGAAATAAAGAAAGAAGTAGAAGCTTTAGACAAAGAAGCACAAGAAATTTATGAAAAGTGTAAGATATATGATGAATTAGATGTACAGGAAGGAGCAATAATATATGAATACGGAACAGATTAAAGCTGAGTTAAGATTATTTAAAGCGTATACAGATGATACAAAGTTAACAGGTGTGGGTATAGTAAATCAAGAAGCACTAAAAAGTGGTTTATTAATAGTAGATACTTGTTCAGAGGAAGTATTAACATCAGCAGTAGAATTATATGGTATAAAACCAGAAGAATGGAATCAAACATTTCATAAATCGTTCCAAACAGTATTAGATACACCAATAGAAGTATTAGTAGCACAACAGTTAATACATTATTTTACAACATATGGTTTAGAAGATTTAGGTATGTATAATGAAGATTTGGTATATATACCAAGAGAGAAGTTAGAAGTACCTGAGTTAGAAGAAGATATAAAGTTAATACCTATAAATAAAATAACAGAGTTAGATTTGGCTAATAGATTACAAACATTATTAACAAGCGGGATTGCATTATCAAAACAAACTATAGCAGATATAATGGTGTTATCTGATTATTTAGATAAAAATAAATTTGATGATATTAAAAATAAAGAGGTTAAAATAGCATTATATGAAAAATATGGTGTAGTACCATCAAATAATATGGAATTTTTAAGATATTTAATTTATAAATTAACTGGTAATACTATGATGATAAGAAGTAAGGAAATGATTAAAGCTTTATCAGAGTGTGATAAAGTTGAAGCACTTGATTTAATATCAGCTTACGTAGAAAAGAATGGTTTAGCTAAATTAAGTGAAATATATTTACAGTATGATGAGTATTTTGTAGCAATTAAATCACACAATCCAGCACGTAAAGCAGATAAATCATTAAATCATTTAGTTAACAGGTTAAGGAAAGAAGCTAAGCATAATAAAAGATGCAGTAAATTAAATATTTTAGATAGATTAACATCTATATATGGTATAACAACGGACAAAACACAATTGTTATATTATAACCCTTGGTTTAAAAAGAGCCACGATGCTTGTGGTTTAACAGTACAAAGTATTTCTTTAGTAGATGTAATGCAACAATTAGATGATGTTACTATATTTAGAGAAATAAGGATATTAAATGCAATTGCATATAGGTTAAAATATCAAGATGTAATTTCATATAAGATTAGAAATGGTAAGGCATATATAACAGATTTGGATTCTGGTATGGATAATGACAAGTATAATGTTCAAGAGTTTTTATATCATAAAATAAAAGAACATTTAGTAGATAGATTACGTAAATATTTAACTAATAAATCTGTGTATATACCTGAGAATGTTGTATATATGGCACCAACATCTGAGAAACAATTTTTAGGTAATTTTCCTTTAGGTACATATATAACAGTACCAAGAAAGAATAATATGGTTGTAGGTATACATTGGAAGAATTTAGATAATGAGAGAGTAGATTTAGATTTACACGCATATAGTAGACAAAGTCATATAGGTTGGAATAGTTCATATCATAATGAAGGTGTTGTATTTAGTGGAGATGTTACTGATGCTCAATTACCAAAAGGTGCTACTGAGTGTTTTATGATTAAAGCTGGTACAGAAAATACTTCATTTGTAATAAAACTTAAAAATTTTACAGCAAACAAATCAGATGTACCATATGAATTTATAGTAGCAAGTAGTACAGATACTATGGTTTCAAAAGATTATGTGATAAATCCAAATGATGTAATTACATCTATAAACACTAAAATTGAATATGATGCCAAATCTAATACAAGACCAGATGTAGATGTAGCATTGGTAGAAGTATTAACAGATTGTATTAAAATATCATTTAATAATTTTAGTGCCAATACAACAATAGCACATCAAGATAAAACTGTATTAGAAAAGATGATTACATATGGGGAAAATTATAGTAACACACAAATATCTCTAAATAATTTATTGATAGAATCTGGTTGTGAATTATTAAATAAACCTTATAAGGAAGAAATGCAAGAAGTCAAGGTTAAGACTGAGAACGGTGAGGAGACCTTATATAGGAAAGTTGAAAAACGTGCAGATTTAGATTTATCTATTGAAGCTATATCTAAAGATACATTTATTAAGTTGTTTTCGGAGGCATAAGATGAAATTTGGTAAATTTGAAATTTATAATGGAGTTTTTATAGCTATTGCACTTGTTGCAGTGTTATATATTATATTACATTTTACATTACAAGAAGAAAGACTACACGAAGAAACAAAACAATTAGAGCTTAAAAAAGAAATACTTATACTAGAGCGAGGTAATTGTGTATATGGAGAATAACTTAGAAAATAATGATTTTATATTATATGCATCATCTAAATCGGATACTGTAAAGTTTGCTACAGCATTATCTCATAAATTTATGTACGAATATAATTCAATAGGAAATGAAGCACTAGTTGAGATTAGAGCAGTAGGTGCTGGTGCAGTAAATCAAGCAATTAAATCTATTGCATTAGCTAGAGGATTTGTATCTAAGTCGGATATAAATTTAATATGTATACCGGTTTTTGGAGAATTTACAATGCGTGATGGAAGTACTAGGTCTGGTATGAGATTAATATTACGAGCAGAGAGGTAGTTAGTATGTCAAAATATATTATTGTAAGTAAGAGCCCAAAAGGTAATAAAACAAATTGTGCTCATATAGTACAATATCAAGTTGAGGGTTTTGATACTGAAATATTTGAAACACAATTATTTTATTTAAGTTCACCTGCTGAAGGTGAGCCTAGATATGTGTATTTCGGTGATAAAATGGGAAAACATCTTGATACAAATGAAGATAGAGATGAGTTCTTAGCTGAGTTTGCTAAGTATCAAAAGGGCGGTAGTTATAGAAAAACACACCCAATAAAACTGTCAAAGTCAATGCAATTGAGAGCTAAACAAAAACAGTTAAGAGATGAGTTGTCTCAACTAGACCACGATATAATACAAGCAGATGAAGAAGAACGTCAGGAAAAATTTAAAACTTATAAAAATGATATTGATTATACAAGTCTCAATAAGTATTTAGACGAAGTAGCTACTGCTGTTAAGAGTGATAGATACTATTTGAATCCTGTAATGCATATTTGGGATGGGTATAAGATAGAAGTTATAGATAAAGTATTAAATAAGCCCGTGTATATAGGTGAATTAGGTAAAAATGGAATCAAGTTTAGAGATATAGATGCATATGAAATTAAATAAATAACAATATAATAGAGATAAATAGTATCTCTATTATTTTTTTTACATATAATACTATTTACAAATATTAAAAATACTTAAAAATAATCAAAATTGGTTTGACATAACCACAAATATGTGGTATAATTAAAGTAAGGAATTATTGTTTAAAGGAGGTATATGATATGAAAGAGTTAACATTAGCTGAAAAATTATTTAAAAAAGTGAGTAAGAGAGAAAGAGATAAGATTAAATTAGAACAACGTAAAGCTGAAATTGAAGCACAGGCTAAAGATAGTAAAGTGCTATCTGAGTATTTAAATGTATTAGCAGAATTAGAGGAAGCAAATAAATTAGTAAAAGATAGTTTAGAGCCATTAAGAGTAGCGATGCAAGAAGAAGGTAAAAGTACTTTAGAAGATAAATCCGTGAGAGTAATAACTAAAAAGGACTACACTAAAACAGTTATAGATACTAAGTTATTTTATGAAAATTTTAAACCAACATCTAAGACATATCAAAAAGTAGTAGTAGAGCAAGCAGTAAAGGGAAGTATTAAAGTAGAAGCTAAATAGGTGGTGATTGTTATGAAGTTTAAAAGAATATCACAAGAACAAGCTGAGCAAATAATTGTCTATGGTAAAGGTGCAGGTTTCTCTATAATAAAAATAATCGACCAAAACTACACCATTTACCACAGGGTTTACGATGATAAGTATTATGATATAGCTCAATTATCGATATATGATAATGTAAATGACCAAACTATTGATGTTTTTTATATATTTGACCACGATGATGTTAAAACTATATTAGGAGTTGACCCTGAGATTGAGATACGAAAGGCAATAGCAGAGGAGGGATTATAATGGCTAGATATAAAATTGGATTTTCACCTAAATATGAACCATATCAAATGAATGATGAATATATAGTATATTTTGAGATGAAACCTATAGGTGGATTACCTTGTAAGAACATAGTATATAAATCACCAAATATAAAGGATTGTATGGAAAAACTGAAATCAATTAGAGCTGATAGTAAAAAGAAAGTAGGTGGTAAAAATGCAAGCCAAATTTAGTAAAGAAGAAATAAAATTTATGATGCGTATGTTAGGTACAGATAATATGGATGATAAATTGTTAGCTAAAGGTATATTAACAAAAATGAAATATATAAATGAACGTAGACAAGCTAATATAGAGAGAACTAGTGCAAATATATTAGAAAAACGTAAAGAAGATAAATGGTATGGTAGAAGTAAACAAGACGTGCAAAATCATTTTAATGCGTTAGCAAGAAAAATAAGAGCGTATTTAGATGCTCGTGATACATATAAAGCTAAACTTACGCATAGTTTAATGGTAGATGATGCAAAATTACCTAGATATGAAGTTCAGTATGAAGATGCAATTAAAGAATTTTTAACTGAGGAAGAAATTAAATATTTGAAGAGTGAGGTGATTCCAAATGATAATTAAGGTGGATTATTATAATAATGATTTTACGCAAATGTTTGAAAGTTTTTTCTCAAGGTTTAAATTTATTAACTACTATGCAAATTTAGTATATCTAAGGGATAAAATAGATGAGAAGAGTTTGAAGTTATATAAGCATAAGAGAATAGATATGGAAGAGTTATTTGATAAAATATTTTTCAAACCTAAGGAGGTTACTCAAGCTGAAAAGAGAAGATTTGCCAAGTATGTTAAAGAAAGCATATTAGCTTATATGGCTAAAACACACGGTGAAGAAATATTGGAGTACATACAGGATATTAAAGTAATAGTAAATAATACATTTAGGGAGAAGTTTGAAAATGGTGAAGCAATATATTACTTTATAACAGCAGATAAATACATAGTACAATAAGAGGTTATATACAATATAACCTCTTTTTTATTTTAAGTAAAATATTAATAAGGGGTGATTGTATATGATGGGTGGAGGATATTATATTGTTGAATATAATTACAAAGATAAACTAGGACACATAAGAACAAAGCGAGAGATGCGAGGTACATTTGATTTAACATTAGAAGTTTATAAACACCTATCAAAACTGTATAAGGAGAAGAACCCTAAAGCACCAATAAGAAATCCAAGATTATTACAGCATTGTTGGGGTGAATGCGAAAAAGAAATAAATTTTAAGGAGGAGTTAGAGGAATGGCGAAAGTTAAAAGGACAGCAGAAGAAAAGATAATTATAATTGATGATAAAGATTTAGTTGAAGAGGATGCAACACAGGCTGGTGGTATTGCTGGTCCAGTTGGTGTGTTTGGTACACCTGCAAATGAGGTTGATGATGCATATAAAGAGTTGTTAAATTTAAATGATTATGAATAAAAATAAATATCAGGGTATTTAATAAAAATACCCTAATTTTTAATACTAAAATATATTTACATATTTTAAATATTGTGATATAATTTGCAACAGAAAAGGAGATATTATATGGTAGTGATAGAGTTTGGAAAGGCTGAGACACAGACATTAGATAGCAATAGTTTGTTTTTAAGTTTTAGAGGTAGTGATTTCAGTGAAAATATACAAAAAATAAAGGGTTATTGGAATAGAAAATATTTACCTAATAGTAAGGAGTGGGAAGTGCCATTTAGTTGTTGGGAAGAAATAAAACAATTATATGCTGGTACTTTTATTAAATATATAAATGACCCACCTAAAGCAAAGTTTGTGACAGAAACAGATATAACAGAAGGTATGGATTTTAATGGTTATAATTTATATGATTATCAATTAGAAGGTGTTAAGTATGGTTTAAACCACCATAATTTTTTATTGTTAGATGAACAACGGACTAGGTAAAACACTTCAGTTAATCACATTAGCTAGATATAAGAAACTACATCAAGGTCTAAAACATTGTCTAATTATATGTGGTGTCAATTCATTAAAATTTAATTGGCAAAGAGAGGTAGCCAAGTTTTGTAAAGATGAAAAAGCTATAGTATTAGGAACTAGGGTAAATAGTAAGGGTAAGGTCGTACCAACTACAGTGGAGGAAATGAAAACACAAATAGATAATGTGCCAGAAGAGTTCTTTTGGGTAATGAATATGGAACGTATACGACTAAATTCAGCAGATGCTAAAGCTGAAACTGGGGTTGTACATCATTTCAATAAGTTAATAGCATCAGGTGAATTAGGTATGGTTGTTATAGATGAAATACATAAAATAAAATCCATAACAAGTAGTACAGCAAAAGGTATATTAGCTTTAGACCCATCTATGAGTAAGGTAGGTATGACAGGTACACTATTGGTAAATAATCCATTAGATTTATATTGTCCAATGTCTTTTATAGGTTTATTAAACTACAGTAAGTGGGCATTTGACAATAAGTTTGTAATAAAAGATGAGTGGGGTAGACCTACTGGTTATCAAAATATGGAAGAGTTACATAACATATTATATAAGAGTAGCTTACGTAGAACAAAAGATTTATTAGACTTACCAGATAAAATTATTAAAGATGAGTGGTTAGAATTTTCTGATGATGAGTGGAAAGTAATGAATGACTTAACACAGTATGAATATCGAGGTAAGTATTTAGATAAAATTGAACCAGTATTTGATGTAATGGCTATGATAACTAGAATGAGACAGATAACAGTTACAACAGATTTAGTATCATCAACTCATTTTGAAAGTACAAAGTTTAATAGATTAAAAGATATATTAGAAGAAGCTAGATTAAACGGTCAGAAGGTATTAGTATTTTGCCCATTTACACAAGCATTGGAATTAGGGTTGGATTATTGTAAAGAATATCAACCTAAGTTAATAAAGGGTGGTATGGGTGCAAAGGTACAAGAAACAATAGATGCTCACGAAAATACAGATGGATTTAGTTGTATATTTGCACAAGAAGCAACATTGGGAGCAGGTTTTACACTGGTTAATACACAGATAGTAGTATTTTTATCACCACCTTGGAATAGAGCTAATTATGACCAATGTTGTGATAGGTGTCACCGTATAGGTCAAAAGCATACAGTACAGATAATAAATTTATTTATAGCAAATACATATGATGAAGCTATATATAAAATGTTAAATGGTAAAGGTGCTATGAGTGATGCTGTAATAGATGGAGATGAGAGTGCAAAGGCTATGGATTATATATCAGAGATGGGTATATCATTCCATAAGAAGGGTAGAAACCTAGCATCATTATTTAAACTACCAGATACAAAATAACTAAATGTAAAATATTAATAGAGTACGGTATAAAGTAAAAGGGAGGTACTGTTTAAATGAGTGACACAAAAATTGCATTTATTTATCAAAACGTTGGTAATAGTAGTGGTGCTAGGTTTATGGACCTTGATTATGTAATATCAAAAGGGCTTTTTAATTTTTATGATTATACAGAAACAGCACACATAGATTTATTTGAAAATCATTTAATAGGTAATACCATAGATGCAACATTAGAAAATATATTTACATATGGTAATACTACAGATGAGTATCATATACAAAACCCAAGAGCAAGAAGTATATCTGTATCAGATATAATTTGTATAGATAATCAATATTTTTATTGTAATAGTACTGGGTTTGAAGATATAACACAGATGATACTAGATATATTAAATGATGAATTTGATAAAAGAAATAATTTAACAGAAGCTAGAGATGAGGATGAGAATATTATTGAAGATGATATACCAGAAGAAGATGCACCAGATGAAGAAGATACTGATGATGACAAAACTCTATTAGATTATTTACAGGATAGGGTTGGTCAAGAAATGTCTGTAGGAGAACTTAATGCAGTATTACAAAGTTTATTTGCACAGTTTAATAAAGTATTTCTTATGACATCAGATTTATACAATATGGATTTAGATGAGAATCAAGAACTTGTTGTATGGGATGATGACGATATGTACGTAATTAATTATGATATTATAGATATGGATAATGGTATCATAGAAATTACAGATGTTAATGTAGAGTAGGGGGTATATGAATATGAAACAAGTAATTACAGTACCTCATAAAGATAGACTAAACATTAATGATATAGAGCCTAAAATAAGAAATGCAAGACAAAGTAATGATTATATATTAGTTTATTTTGGTAATAGAGGTCAGTGGATTAAAATAGCATTTTGTAAAGACCAGACGTATGTAGTTGGTTATAACTTTATTAATATGGAATTTACAATAAAGTTAAACTATATGATGAAGCAGTATACTAGAACAGTTAATGGTAAGATAGCAGCTTGGCTATGTGACTGGGTAAATAAGTTAAATAGGTAGGGGGATTAAAATGAGTAAAAAGAATTTACAAGAAGAAACAATTAAAACTTTAATTGAAGCTGATAATAAACAAGATTGGTATTATTATGAAATACATTTTGATTTTACTGAAGAGAGTGGAAAAGATAGTGACGGGTATTCAAAATTTTTTAAATCAAAAGAAGATGTTGATGGTGATTATTCAGAGGAAGTTTGGAACTTAGCAATAGCAGAAAATGTCATTGGAGATGAAGACGATTTCTATGATGTTGATTATACTCAACAAATAGATAAAGATGAATATGAAAGAGCTACAATGGAAAAGGTGGAAGAAGATGTTACACCAGATAGAGAGTATAAAGGTATAAAATATTTTGATAATCAGGATGGATATTGTCCAGTATGTAATGCACAATTACATTATCAACCAGTAGAATATGCAGGTGATGATGTGGTATACTATGGTTGGGATTGCGATAAATGTGGTGCTAAAGGTGAAGCATACTTTAAACAAAGTTTTATAGGTCATTCAGTATATGATGATAATTTTGATTTAATTGAGTTACCTTTTGATGAAGTTAAAACAGAGGGTAAAAAGACAGAAGCAAAACTTGAAGATATACAAATGGAAATATATGAAATGATACAAACAGCTAGAAAAGTAGATAAACAAGATAAAGATACAAATATAAAAGAAACATTGAATGCCATCAGATTGACATATCCAGAGATTAATAGGGATGAGTTAAAAGATTATATAACAAAAAAAGCAGATGAAATATATGCTGGAGAATATGATGAAAAAACAGAAAGTAAAAAAGTAGAAGCAATAGATAAAGAAAAAGTATTAAATATGAAATATGCAGATTTACCTGATATGTGCTACGGTTTATTACCATCAGATAATTCAGTAATAATAATTAAAAAGGGTGAGAAAGGTTATTATAAAACTGATTATGGTATACCTGAAAATCCAGAAGAATTTGTAGCTAAGATGAATGAAAAATTAGGTGTAACACCAGAACAACGTATGGTAATGGAACTAAGAAGTATGAGTGGTAATTGGGTATTACCTAATGAAGGCGATAAGAAAGTAGAAGATGTTAATAAACTAAATAATATGTATGAGCAAGGTACAACAGAATTAGAAAGAGCATTTACTACAGAAGTTAAATACTGGTTACAAGCCTTAATAGATGATAATCCTAATGATGAGGTAGGCGTACAAGCCTTAAATGTTATAGATGATGAATCTAAAGTAAAAGAAATTGTAGATGAGTTAGTAAATGGTTCAGATGATTTATGGGAAGCTATACATCTAAAAATAGAACAATTAGCTGGAATAGATTATAGAAATAGTACAAGAGGAAAAGTAGAAAGTAAGAAAATAAAAGAAGATATTGATGAAGAAAACTCTTTAGATGATATAGCAAATTACATAAAAGGTATTGTAGATTATAATGTATCTATTACACCAACAGGAAAAGGATTTAGTTCTTATGATGTGAATTTTCTAAATACAGATGATAGTATTATGTACTCTGTTATGGTAAATGATGATGCAATAAAAGACAAAGTTAGATTATTAAATACATTAGTATTAGAGCTAAAAAGGTTATATAATGGTAAGACATTTGCAGATGGTATAAGAGAAGATTTGTTAAACGAACTTAATAAAATACACCCAGTAGATAAAAAAGTAACAGAAGCATATAACTATAATTGGAAAGATGATATAGAAGAAGTAGATAATACAGAAGCTAATGATGAGTTAGCATATGAATTCGCAGAAAACTTAATTGCAACAGACCCGGATTATGCAGATTATGATGACCCTTGGGATGTATTATCACAAATTATATGTATCTGGAAGATTACAAAGAGAAGTAGATTATATGATTACCTATTAAAGTGGTATGGTTCAGAAGAAGAAATGAAAAAGCATATTAGAAGCTTCTATGAAACATCAGATGCTATATATTTTGAAACTGGTATAGGATATTCAATTTTTTCAGCAGATTTATTAGGTGGAACAGCAGATGGTATGGCTGAAAAAGAATTTGATGCTTTTATAAGTAATGGTGGTAAACGTGTTAAATAAAAATGAAGTATTAAGTTTTAATGATAGTAAAATATTTTATTTTTAATGGACTTAGGTTGTAAAATATTATTGGGTAGGATAACCTACTCAATAATTCTATCATATACCTTGTAGAGGATAGTAGCTTAATTAGCTACTATCTTCTTTTAGGTAAAGTAAAATATTATTGAGTATATAATAAATATTATATGAAAAGGAGCGTATAATGATGGAAAAAGAGAATTTAGACATATACAATCTAGTTGAGAATGAATTAATTAGAGAGGGTATATGGTTTACACAAAAATCAGACCCAACTTACCAAAATGCTAAAAGTTATTATAAGTTAGATAAGTATGGTGACCCTGAGGAGAAAACTAAGAATCAAATAGCCGAAGAAGTAAAATCTTTAATTGGAGATGGTGCATCTGATATACCAGAAGCAATTGAGCTTTGGAAAAATGACCAAATGATAGAAGCTAGATTAGATTTCAAATCAAATTTAGTTACAACATTTGAGCCAAAACCAGTAGTAGATAATATTGAAGCATATGAAAATCCAGTTCAATTTCCACAATCCAAAAAGACTGAAGCTAAAACAAAAAAGACAGAAGGAGCAGGGGCAGGTTATGAAATAAGAGGTACTGTATTATCAGCTAAAGTAAATAATTTTGAAATTATAGGTAATACAACAAATCAATATAATGAAAAAATGTATGAACTTAAATGCGATATAGATGTTAAATTAGAAGATGTACAATTTGAAAGTTATGATTATGGTGGTAAGATAGATTTTCCTATAGATGGTAAAGTAACATACCTAATTGTATCAGAAAATGGTAATAATGATGTTGAAGGTGATTTAACAAATTCCGACATTGAAAGTGCTTTGGATGGAGCTAAGATAAAAGAAATGTTAGGTGGAGGTTGGGTTCACGAAACATTTACAGGAGAGTTTTCTGGTGAATTTGATGGAGATTTATATGGTGATTATTATGCACTTGATTATGAAATGGTATTGACACAAGATACAGTAGTAGACTTTATAGATAAAAAAGTAGATGGAGTATTAGATGAAGTTACATATTGTGTGTATGATAAAGAAGGAGACCCTGTAGATGATTTTACAGATAAAGATGAAGCCATAGAATATGCCAAAAAGAATGACTGTATAGAAGTAATAGAAAAATATCACGATTATGAATTAGTAGACGCTGATGGTTCTGTAGATGATAACTCATATGAAGATGGTGATATAGTTTGGAAAAGAGATGCTGAAGAAGTAGAAGAAAGTAAAAAGGTTAAAACAGAAGCATCTGATTATGATTATGATGCATATATGAAAGAGCAAGATGAATTAAAGAAACAGTATAAAGATAGAATAATGAAATCAGCAACACCAGAAATAATAAATGCGTTTAATGATTTAAATGATTTATTAAATAATGGTGGTAATGTAATAGCATTAGATGGATTCTATTTCCCAGAAAAAGCTATAACAGTTGTAGAATTAGCAGATAAAAACTATCATTTAAATCCATCAATGGATTTAACAACATCAAATATATTAAATATGGTAGGAAATAATGATACATTTGAACAAGCTATAGATGAATTATTTGCAGATTATGATGCAAATAGTGCGTATAGTTGGGCAGATAATTTTGTAACAGTATTAAGTAAGTTAGATTTTGATATACAGGATGCTGATGATGAGGAATTTGAAGAGTGTAAAAAAGTAGAAAATTTTGTAAATGATGATGGCATAGAAATAGTAGATGATAAAGAAAGTGGTTTTACATATGCTAAAATATTTGTAGATTTCTTCGTAGCAGATAAAGATAATGCAGAGGAAGAAGTAAATAAGTTTTTGGATAAGTACACAACAGAGTTGGGTGGTAGAACTGAAACACTTAAATCAATGTTAGAATATTTAGACAACTGGAACTATCATACATATGTAGATATATTAGAAAAGAAATTAAAGGATAGTGAGTTGCTAGAATGCAATGTAAATTTTAATAAGCATACAAAAGAAGTTGTTAATGAGAATTATCAAAAAAGATTACAAGAGGTAAATAATAAAAGTGCAAATTTAATAGCAGATGCAATGCAAGCAGATGGGTTTGATGCTGAGAGTGATGCTGGTAAAATATTAGTAAGGACACAACAATTATTTACAGCATTATCAGATAAGGGTTTAGATGTAGATGTTACATTAGATAATGGTGAAAGCACAAGTGTAATACAATTAGGCACTGCCGGTGGTAAAATAGTTATAACTATAACAAATACTGACAAACCATTACAAGCATTTATATCTGGAAATGTAGAAATTAATGATGATATATTAAAAGAGTTTCAACAAGTAAAAGATTGCATCAAAACAGTATAGGAGGTATTATATAATGTTTAATTATTATGATGCTTATGTAAATGCCTTAACAGAGGCACAAGAGCCAAATAAATTTAATAGAATGGATTCTATAGATATTAATGATATAACAGTAGCAGATGTGCCTTTGCTTTATACTTGTGAGTATGAGGTGCCATTTAAAAATTTAGTTAAATGTGATAAGTGTGGTGCTGTATTTAATGAAGATGATATTGGAACTGAAGAAGTAGAAATACACAGTTTTGAAGATTATTGGGATTATAGCAGAGAAACACCAGAGCAACGAGATGTAACATATAGTGAAGATAGAGAAGTTTGTCCTGTATGTAATTATGGTAGTGATGAAGATGATGGTGAGTTTGAGTATAGTGAAGTTACAATTGCAGACTTGTTTGATAATGTAGATGCATTTGATGCATATATAACAGTAGATGTAAAACAAGCTATAAAAGATTTATTAGCTAAAGAAAATAATAAGACTGAGAGTATAAAAACAGAACACACATTAAGAGCACCTTATGATAGAAGTAAAGGTCAAATAGACCAGATTATATCTTTATGTGATGAGTGTAAAAATAAATTAGGTAAAGAAATAGTATTTGATAATACTTGGGCAAACCATTATAAATTAATTGTAGATGGAAATGAGTTTGAATTTTCGATGTATAAAGATGTGATAAATGCTTTAAAATTATTATTAGTATAAAGGAGGAGTTATACAAAATGGAAGTTAAAAATGAGAAGATGTCTTTACAAGAAGCAACAGCTAAAGCATTATATGACCAACTAGATGATAGCGAAGAAATAAGAGATGTTGAAGGTGTTGTAGATGATGTATTGGTAATCACTGACCCAGAGATAACTAAGGATGAATATGAGGAAGTTATTGAAAGGGCTCAAGAAATTGTAGAAGATACACCAGAGGGTGATATACCATTTGACGATGAGTATTTAGGTCAATATTTACAAACTTGTCCTATATGTGGTTCATCATTTGTGGAAGACCATTTATTAGAACCGGGAGCTACTTGTCCAATATGTTTAGAGCAACCAGAAGCATTTGTAGTTGTTGGTAAAATAGATAGTGATGATGCAATAGCAGATGAACTAGGTATAGGTGATAATATTGGTGATGGTGTGTTTGATGATAGGGAAATGGATATGACTGACGATGAAGAAATTGATGTTGAACCAGTACCTAATACAATATTAAATAGAACTAAAGAACCAGAAGTTAAGGAAGAGCCAATTGAAGAGCCTGAAGAAGAAGGACCAAGTCGTAGAGAAACAGCATCAAAAGAAATACCAGCTGGTAATAAATTAGCCGAGAGTAAATTAGAGGAAACCACTGTTAGAGATAGTGCAAATAATATAAATGCTGATGCAAGATATAAAGGAGAGGTAACATCTTTAAATGGTATGTTAGCTGATAAAATAGCTGATATAGCAGAAGAACTAGGTGATGATTATTCAGAGTGGCTAGGAGAAGATGATATACTTGAAATCATAGATACAGTCGTTGCAAGTAAAGAGTGGGAACATTTTGATGAAACACTAAATCAGCTTATTGCAGATTTAGTAGAAGATAAGGTAGCTTGGATAAGAAAAGATGACCCAGCATCAAAATATTATGATGGAGATTTATCAGAGTTTGAGGAAAATAAAAAAGTAGAAGCACATATGCCAGATTACTTAGTTAAAGATGGTGCATCTGATATAGAAAATGCTTGTAATATAGTAGAGTGGTTATCTACACACAATAAAAATTATACTAACGACCAATATGAAGCAATAACAACATTAGCAGAAATATTGGGAAAGTTAAAAGGTACTAAAGTTACAGAAGATGTAACAGAAGATTTTAGTGAACCTGTAATAGTAAAGTTCTGGGAGACAGAAGAAGATAGAGATGAAGGACTAAGTGAAATTTATAAAACATATCCAGCAGATAAGGAATCTATTAGTAAAGCTATTGCGGATGCTAAACATATAATGCATTTAATGGATTATGCAAGTGTTGAAGTATATAATGAGGATACAGAAGAAACATACTATTGGACAGATGGTGTAGATGAAGAATATTCAAATAATACTGATTTAGTAGAGGTTAAAGATAGTATTACTGTAGATAAACCTAATAAATTAGCATTAAGTGAAGATAAAACAATAATAAATAATGGTGAAGAGGTTTATACTATAGACCCAAAGGAATGCACATATACAATAAAAACACCTAAAGGTGAAAAAACTTTTACATTTGATGAAATGGATGAGTTTGTAAATAAAGGCAAGGGTATGAACAGAATGTATAAACCAATGTCAGTACTAGCTTATACAGATTATAAAAATGGTAATCTAAATAGATGGAATACCAAAAAGGAGTGTCTTTAACAATTTAGATGAAGACATAAATAGAAATAAGGTTAATGATGATGCAAGTGTAACAGCAACAATAAATTTAAAAAATGAACCCATATCAATAAGTAATGGGTTGGATAAGGTTGATATAAAAATACAAGGTGTTAATGAACTAACTGATGCAATAAAAACAGCTATCGTAACGAGGTTCGGTGGTATATTTAAAAGTAGTGTAAATGATAAGGTATATTCACAAGACATACGAGTAGCAGATGATTTATGGTTAACATATGTTAATTATGATGAGGATACTAACACATTAAATTTTGTATTAGATGGTGATGCATCAAAAGACCCAGCATTAGTTGAGAGTAGGCTTGCTGAGTGGGCAAAAAATAATTAAGTTAATATAGGGTGTTAAATATTATATAACACCCTTAAATATTATGGTAAATGCTATTTACATATATTAAATATTGTGATATAATAGCATAGAAATTGGAGGATATAGATGAGATTAATTGACCCAATTGTCGAAGTAGAGAAGTATGATGGAATAAAAATTATGAAAAATATAGAGAGAGCTTGTAGGACTTGTTATAGGTCTGAGGGAGCCATAACAGAAGATAGTTATAAGCATTTAATTAAAAATTGTATAAATAGAGGACACGAAAGTGTTATAGAACACGAAAAAATAACAGTAAGAATTACAGCAGATTTAGGCACATATAAGGATTTAACAAGACATAGAATAGCAAGTTTTAGTATTGAGAGTACAAGATACTGTGTAGCAGGTGATACAGTACTAAAATTTTCAAATGCACATAATAAATATACTATAAAAGACTTATATGAGTTAATACAAAATTCAAAAAACGGTCAATGGAAACGAATGAAAATTAGACAATTAAACGAAAATACTGGAGAATTACAGTATGCTTATATTAAGAATGTATATAGAAATGGTATTAAGAAATGTTATAAAATTAAAACTGATTTGAATTATGAATTAGTTTGTACAGATGACCACCAGATTTATACACCTAATGGTTATAAAAAATTAAAAGATTTAAGCACTAATGACTTAATATATGTCAATGGTCAAATAATTAGTGAGCCATTATATCGTAATTATCAGTGGTTTTATCATCAATATGTAACTTTAGATAAGTCTTATCCTGAAATTGCAACTGAGTTTAATTATAATTTAAGTACAGTAAAGAAATGGGGTCATAAATTAAAAATGCCTTACAAAGGCTGTGGCTATAAAAATGCAAATAAAACTCCTTGGAATAAATCTAAAACAGAATATGATGATATGAGAGTTGAAAATCAAGCTAATTCATTAAGAAATAATAGATATAATAAATGGGAAGCTAATAAATATAATAGAGCTCCAAATGGAGAAGTAATTTTAGAGGAAACGCCAAGAATGTACAGAAAATTTAGAAAAGATTATTGTGAAATATGTGATAGAAATGATTGTAAGCTGGAAGTACATCATAAAGATGGTAATCACAATAATTTTAATGAGAGTAATTTTATTACTGTATGCCCCAAGTGTCATCAAGGAGTTGAAAATAAAAATTTAGAAATATTGTATGCTGATAAAATAGTTAGTGTAGAAGAAGTTGGTTTTATTGAAGTATATGATATTGAAATGAATAGTGATTTTCATAATTATAGTGCAAATGGTATTATTGTACATAATTGTAATTATGGTAAAGATAAGTTTGATAATGAACTTAAATTTATAAAACCTTGTCATATAAATGAGGATACAGAAGAATATAAGTTATGGTATAACTGTTTAGAGACTATAGAAGAAACATATTTAAATATGTCTAAATTAGGGTGTACACCTGACCAAATGAGGATGATATTACCACATAGTGTAGCATCTCAGTATACAATGACAGCAAATATAAGAGAGTGGAGACATATATTAGATTTAAGAACTAAAGTTATGACACATCCATCTATAAGACAAGTATTAATACCATTATTATTAAAGTTTAAAGCTGATATGCCAGAATTATTTGATAGTATAGAGTATGATACAAACTTTGACCAAAGTAAGTATGCTAAAGTCATAGATATGTAATTTTAAGATATAAAATGAGGTAGAATTTATATGAGTAGTATATTAAGTAGAGATGAGCTTAGAAGATTAGAAAAAGCTGCTAGAGAAAAAGATAAACGAAAGTTGGCTGATTGGATAAAGGCATTTGAAGTACAGATAGATACAATGCTAAGAAAAGATTATGAACAACAGTATTTTAATGAGGTACAAAATTCACTTGATAATGCATTAACTGCTGTAGCTTATACAGCATATTTCAGTGAGGAAAGTAAGGTTGATAAAGAAAATATTGCTGATTATATGGCAGATTTATTTATAACCTTAGATATGTTTAGGACAGGAGAATATAGACCAGAAGATTATACTGAGATATTAAAGGGCGAAGGTATTACTTTAGACACATATGATTGTGATGCAATATATAAGAAATTTCTAGGTATATTTGATACTGAACTAGTTAAACTACTTAAAAGTAAATATAGAAAGATAGCAACTATCTGTGGAAGTTCTAAATTTAAAGATGATATATTAAAGGTAAGTGAAAAATTAACTTTAGAGGGGTATATTGTATTAACAGAAGGTATATTTGAGCAAGCCGATAGTTTAGATATATTAGATGAGGAAAGAGAGCAAATAGAGGATATGCAAAAAGAAAAAATCTTACTAGCTAATCTAGTATATATTGTAAATAAAGATGGGTATATGGATGATACAATTAAACAACAAATAAATTATGCAAAAGAGCATAATAAAGAGATACAATATTTAGAGGATATTACGGATTAAGTTATGTTATCATATGCAAATGAGGGGGTGATAATATGATAGATAAGAAACAATTTATATTTAAAGAACTTAAAAGAAGATTTAATTATTTACAAAATGAGTTGGGTTATGAAGTGTTATTTATTGCATTACAAGGTAGTCAGAACTACGGTATGGATATTTATACAAGTGAGTATAAATCTGATATAGATTGTATGGCTGTCATATTACCATCATTTGAAGATTTTGTTGGAAATAGACAAGCAGTATCAACAACAATAGTACTAGATAATAATGAGCATATCAATATAAAGGATATACGATTATATTTTGAACTTATGTATAAGCAGAATCCACAATTTTTAGAATTATTATTTACAGACTATAAGATAGTAAATAAAAAATATAAATTATTGGTAGAGCCATTATTTAGAAATGCTGAAAGAATAGCACATTATAACCTGTTAAAATTATACAATGGAATATCAGGTATGGCACAGGAAAAATTAAAAGCATTAGAGCACCCATATCCAAGTATAATGGATAAAATAGATAAATATGGATATGATGGTAAACAGTTACATCATATAATAAGGTTATATCAGTTTTTAACTAATTTGATAAATGGTATGTCATATAAAGAAGCTATGACTTATTTTGATGATGATATTAGATTAATGTGTGTTAAGGCTAAATTAAATGCATATGTATTAGAGGAAGCAAGAATGCACGCAGAGGATTATACTACAGCAATACACGATTTAAAAGAGAAGTACTTTGCTGAGAATGAATCTGTAATAGATAATGAAGTGGTTAATATATTACTTGAGATTAAGACAAATATATTTAGACAAAGTTTTAAAGAACAGTTATTACCAAATATAGCTGAGCCATTTGAATTATGTCCTGACAAATATCATAAGGTTTGGGTAACATCTGATTTACATTTTGGTCACGTAAATATACTGAAATATGAAGATAGATGTAATAAAATGGCTGTATCGAATATACAAGAACACGACCAAAAATTAATTGATAACTGGAATGCTATAGTCAGTAGAAACGACTTAGTATTAATATTAGGTGATTTTAGTTTTAGAAAGGCGAGAGATACTGAAATAATATTAAAGCAGTTAAATGGTAAAAAGGTATTAATAAGAGGAAATCACGATATATTTTTAGATGATAAGAAATTTGATAAATCATTGTTTGAGGCAATTTATGATTATAAAGAAATTAGGTATAAAGGTCAGGAAATAGCTTTAATGCATTACCCTATACAAGAGTTTAAACATATGGATAGAGAAACTAAACCATCAGTATTATTATTTGGACATATACATAGTTTATTAAAAGTGATACCAAGACATAGTTTTAATGTTGGTGTAGATGTAAATAATTACTATCCAGTGGATATAGTAGAAGCTATTGCAAAAGCTTTAGCTAATAGTGGAGGTAAGGTAAATGGATGATAATAGTTGGTTAGATAAGATAGTTAAATGTCCTTGGTGTAAGCAACCAGTCAGAGATGGTGACCGTATATGGTTAGATGGTGAGTGTTTATGCCCACAGTGTTACCAACATAAAAGATATAAATATTATGACAAAAATGATAGTTAACTTATTTACATATTTTAAAATATGTGGTATAATCGTGGTACAAGTGGTAATGTACCACGATTTTTTGGAGGTAGATAACAATGGAAGAATTAGAGTATGTAGAAACACTATCAGAAAAAATGAAACGACTTGAGAATGTCGCAAATACAAGATTAAAATTAAAGACACCAGTTATAATGCGATTAGATGGTAGAGCGTTCAGTAAATATACTAAAGGATTAGATAAACCATTTGATTTAGATTTATCTGAAGTATTTCAATGGGTAGCTTATAAGTTAAAGGAAAATTTAGATAATGTAAGATTTATTTATTCACAATCAGATGAGATTAGTATATTAATGACTGATTGGACAAATGATAACACAGATGCGTGGTTTACATATAGAATACAGAAAATGACATCAGTAGCATCGGGAATAACAACATCTTTATTTAATAAAAGAGTTGCTGATGTAATAGAAAAATATAAAACTAAAATACCAGATTTAGAAGAAGCAGAGTTTAAGCCTGTAGAAGAATTAAGTAGGGATGAGAAAAAATACTTTGTATGGAAAGGAAAAGCATTTAAGGCAGTATTTGATTGTAGAGTATTTAATGTAGATTTCGATGATGTAGTACCTTATTTTATTTATCGACAGAAAGATGCAATGCGAAACTCTGTAGCAAGTTTAGCTCAAAGTTATTTTAGTTTTGATGAGTTACAGGGTAAAAAACAAGATGAAATGAAACAAATGGTAACAGAAAAAACTGGTATAATTTATGACGAATTACCAATGTTACAAAAAGCAGGATTTGCAGTATATAAAGATACATACGATAAGTGGGTAGTAGATAAGGATATTCCTGAATTTATGACTAATAGAGATTACATATCTAAATTTTTAGTATAGGGTGGTGTTAGATGTTGAATAAAGAAAATTTACAAGCACTAGCGGATGTTGTACGTAAGTCTGCTGATATAGAACAGTTGGTATATTTAACTGAGTTAAAAGGTAAAGATTACATATTAGATTACAAACTAAGAGATTTAAGGCAGATACAATCATTAATCAAAAAATGTGTGCGTTGTGGTGAATATTTTATACCAAACCCAAATACAAAAAGACATCAGGTTTATTGCGGATTGATATGTAGAAATCAAGCAACCAAAGTTAATAGGTACATTTACCATTTAGATGAGTTTCAAAAGCCTGTGGACTTATTAAGGAAACAAATATATGAGAGAAAATATAGGGCTAATCGAGATGGTAAATATTTTAATTTACACGATTATGAAGTTATTTTAAGAAAATTATCAACTCTGTTATCACAGCGAAATAAAGTTAGTAAGGAAGAGTACTTTACATTATATAATTTAATTTATAAGGAATATGAGGAGGCTGTAAAAAGGCAAAAAGCAAACACATAAATAGGAGGTATAAATACAAATGTCTGATAAAGATGAATTAACAAACAAACTTAATAATATTAATGTAGATAACATTAAAGATATACAGATACGTAAAATAGGATTATTAGATGTATTTGGTAAGTTAGTTATAGATGTTTCATATTTAGGTGATAGTAAACAGCGTATAGAGGTATTAAGCCCTGTACCAGTGGATGTGATAACAAAGTGGTTAGAGGTAAACAATCTACTTGACATAACAACTCTTTATGAGTTTTAAATTGTTAGAGGAGTAGTAAATTATGAGTAACGAAAATAAGAATATACAAGAGAGTAGTAATGGAAGTACTAATGTTTCAAAAAAGAGATTAACACCACATCAAAAAATGAAGTCAGAACAATTGAAAAGAGATAGAATAAAAATAGCAAATATGATAGCAAGAAAACCAGAGATACAAAAGCATTGTTGTATATGTGGTAATACAGATGCACAAATATTACATAATAAGAATAACCCCTATATGATTACATTTATATGTAAAGAATGTAGAAATGATACAGAAAAATTAGAATTAGCTAAGAGTCATAGATTTGATATTAGGTCAGTAATGGATAAATCTACTTTAAGTGCAAAAAGTTTTACAGATACAGATGTAAAAGCTATAGTAGATGGATTCTTAAATGATTTATTATCTATAGGAGCATACTGTACTAAGATAGGTATAAGTAGACATCAGTTTAATGAGATAGTAAAAAGGTATGCAACATTATTTGATATGCCAACTATAAAGAAAACTGTAGATGCTCACACTAATAAAATTAATAGAGAAAATTTAAGCGAGTTAGCATTAGAGAGAAATAAATTTTAATTTAAGTAAAATATTATTAGTAATAGGGTATAAGCTATAATAATTTAGTTGTGCCCAAAGGTGAGGTAGAAATATTTTATAGGGGGATATACGATGGAAATTTCAGATGAAGTTTGGGAAATAGCCCAAGATTTATATAATGATGCTGATATAGATATAAATCAAAATGGTCAAGTTGAAGATGCATCATTTATGGATTTCGATGAATATAATAATTATTATCGAGATTGTAATGAAGCTGATTTTAACAAGGCTGTTGAGTATTTAAATAGCTTACTAAATGATGAAGTTAAATTCTATACAGATGGTACTAGGTATCTTGAGCTAAGTGATAACCATACACTATGGTCAATTAATATACCTGAGGGTGCAGAGTTTAATGATGAGGATTACAGTTTTATGTATAATACAGCATTAGAACATCTACAAGATGAAATAGGTGTAGAAGTATTTGGCTTAGGTAGAAGTGGTAGACATATTTGTGTAGAGGATAATTTTAGAAACTTAACACAATTAGATAAGCTTAAAGAAGCTCAGGATAAATGGGAAGACTGGTTAATTGAAACAGTTGAAAATAGTTTTAAAGATGGTACTGTAGAAGAAGCTAAAGAATTAGCACCAGATGAAAAAGTAGCAAAATGTTTAAGTTGTGGAATGAAAGTAAAATACAGAAATAGAGATGTGAAACACGATGCAATGGGGGATTATATAGAATGTCCAAATTGTAAATCAACTTTTGATGTAGATTATGATAATACACCAACTAAGAAAACAGAAGCGGAAGATTATAGTGCATTTACACCTACAAATAAAGTATTATCAGGTAATAAAGGTTTAAGCGAAAAAGCTATAAATGAGATGAGATGGTCATTACCAGATTTATTTAAAGATATGACAGATGAACAAAAACAAATATGGGAAGAGTTAAGTTTAAGAGGGATGGTAATGAGTTGTTTAATATATGGTGATGATATACATACATCAACTGATATAAATGCAGTAAGTAAATATTATAAACAACCATATGTAAATGAATATTATGATACATTAGGAAAAGATGTTACAGAAGAAATAATTAAACAACAAACAGATTATTTTAATAGAGGTAAAGTTATTAAAGATGTTGGCACTGATAGTGAAGGTGTATCATATAATTCATTTGAAGAACCAAAAGATGAAAGTAGAAAAGTAACAGAAGCAAAATATGGAGATAGTAATCCAGATAAAATAGTTCCAGATGCTTATTGTGAAATAGAGAAAACAGATAAAGGTTATTATATAAACTGTGGTATAGGTGACCATACAAATCTAGGTTCTGGAAACTTTACTATATACCCTGAAGATTATTTGTCTAACTTACATAAAGAAGTGAAGAAACTAGCAAAAGAAAGAGGAATTAAGAGGGTATATGATAAAGTAAAAACAATAATACCAGAATATAATGCTATGATACCAGAATATAATGATAATATAGAAAATATGATAAAAGATTTAACTCCATTTGCTGAAAAGAGTAAACAAGGACAATTAACAAGAGCAGATTTAGATAGTATTGAGGAGATAACAGGAAAGATAACACCAAATAGAATGTCAACATTACCAGAGTTTGAGTGGCGTGGTAAGTTTGGTAGATTAAGAAGTTTAATAGGAAATTTAGAAAGATATAAAACTGATTTATCAAATCCATTAGCGAGTGCAGATACAATTACTATAACTGAAAGTAAAGAAGTAAAAACAGAAGCAGAAGATATGACACAAGTAAAAGACGCTATAGAAACAGCTGTTGAAAAATCGGATAGTACAGATTTAGAAAAAGACCAAGTAAAAGGCTCAATAGATGTATTAAAGACTGATGAGGAAAGTGCAATAGAAGGTTATGAAGATTTTAAATCTGAAACAGAAAAAGTAGCTGATAAAGAATTAGCAGATGCAGTTAATAACCAGATGGAAGAAATAATAGATGATGAAAAAGAACACATAGAAAAGTTAGATACAATTAAATCGGCTTTAGGTGAAAATAAAGAAGTAAAAACAGAAACAGTAAAAATAATGGCATATGGGAAGTTGTATTATGAATACTCAAATGATGAATGGAATAGTAAATCAGAAGATGAAAAAGATGCCACTATAATTGATGTAGCAGACCAAGCGACAGAAGAAGAGGGTCATACCGTAGAAACTGATGAAGTCGAAGTAATAACAGAAGTTAAAAATTTATCAGAAGATATAACATCTAAAGATGTAGATGAAATATTTTCAAAGTATGCTGAAATACCAGTTACAGTAAAAAACCTTAAAGCAAAATGGGCAAGTGCTTCTGATGAAATGCACGGTGTATATGCTGGAGGTTGGACTGCTGTGGTAATGGGTAATAATTTTCAAATTAGTATAAGTAATTCTTTAAAATTAAATGGATATAAAATATCTGGAGAAAATAAAGATGAAGCTGAAGGGGTGGCTAAAAATATATACTATCATTCAGCAGATATTGGGTATGATACAGGTTTATATGAAAGAAGGATAAAGACAGAAAAAATGGATAAAGATGTAGATAAAAAATACAGTAATCTATATAAATACAAAGGTAAAGCATTTTCATATAATAAAGATGATGCTATAGTAGAATATGTGTGGGTAGACCCAGATACAGATGAGTGGGTAGTAATAGATGAAATAGGTTTAAGTAATGATAACTGGGAAGATAGGAAACTAAGAGATGCTTATTTAGATGAGTATATAAGACAATTAGATGATGAAGCAAATAGATTAGCAGATGATTTCATAGCTAATGAATTTCTAGGAGAGAGTTTAAATCAGAAAATAAATAGAAAATTACAAGAGAGTAGAGAAAAATTTGATAGAGATGAACTAGTAGCTGTAAAAGATAGTATAGATACAGCATTAGATGATTTACAGATACAATCAGATGGAACAACAGGAGCTATGGCAGATAAAGTATTGGTAAATGATTTAAGAAGTGTAAGTCAATCTGTAGGAAACTATTTAAATAAAGTACAAGAAGGTAAAGATTTAAAACACCCTGAACTAAATAATAGTGTAAAAGCTTATTATGCAGATTCTTTCGGAAAAGATGAACTTAATTCTGAAATAAAAGAAGTAACATTTTTAGATTTATATAGAGCATTAAAGAATAAACAAGATGTGTATGATTTAATAGGTGTTAGAGATAGTGTAGTAAGGGAAAGACTATTTGCAGAATTAGCTAGAATATTAAATCAACCTATAGCATATGTAAATAATATATGGCAATATGGTGTAGAAGATGGTCAACCAAATATAGTAAAGGAAGATAAAGAAACAGGTACAATTAGACAGAGCTTAAATACAGGAGTATTACCAATAGTAAATGTTGATTTATATAGTTTATACTCACGTGGTTGGTTTGATAACTTAGTATTAGATGATGATTCAAATGCTAAGTTTGATGAAATAATACAAGATATAGCACCAAGATTTATAAAAGAAACTTTACAAGATATATTACCAAGTGTAGAAATATATGCAACAGGTGTATATCACCCAAGGGAATATAATTACGGTGGAGATGAGTTAGAATTTGATTTAGTGGTTAATGCAAATGAATACAATGCATTAAAGGAAAAAGCTTTATCAAGTGATATGTTTGAAACATATCTAAAAGATAATTACTCATCAAGAAGTGGATTTATATCATCAATGCCTGATGATATAGATGAATTTAATAATGCAGATGAATGGAAACAAATGGTGCAAGTAATAATGTTTGCATTAAAAGATACAGCTCTTACAGATGTAAATGAAGCATATCTAAATGATTTCTCAGAAGCAGTAAATCAAGAATTTCCATATGTGGATGGTGAAATTGATAATGCAATAGAGGAATTGGAATATAAAGCATCAAAAGAAAATATAACATTAGATGTTGATTATGTTACAAATTATATAAAAGAACAATTTGGTAATACAGATAGCTATGATTATATATTAGATAAGGTATTAAGTGGTCTTAATCTTACAGAAAGTGCTAGAGTAGATGAAGCTAAAAAGGAAGAATTATTTAATGCGGATGTAAATGTAAACATAGATGCTGGAGATATAGCAAGTGGTAATAATTTAGACCTAGGTGGTTTAGGTGAAATAGCAAGTGCTGTTGGTTTAATGGCATCAGAAGAAAATACTAAATCTGATAAAGAGAAATTAGCTGAAGACAGTGATGATGAAATTCCAGTAGTAAATCCAGATGAGCAAGATTATTATGATAATAAAGGTTATATAATAAGTTTATATCCACGGAGCAGGAGCAATGTTAGTATCATTTAAAGTATATGCAGATGATATGGAAACAGCTATAAATACAGCTGTAGCATATGCAGAAGCTAATGGATATAATGGACTACTATTAGATGTAGGAGAAATGAATGAGAAAGCTAGAGAAGATTTAGCATATGAAAAAGCACTAGAGACATTATCAGATGATGATAAAGCTAAAATGAGCTATGATGATATAGTAAATATAGGTAAGCCTATAGTAGATAAAATGGAAGATGAAACACCTGATGAATACTATGATGCTATAGATGAAGAACTAAGTGATTTAATATATATAGATGCAACAATGGAAGGTGCTAAACAATGTTATTATATCTTTAGTGAAGTACAAGCTGAAGAATTTGATGATGGAAAAGTAGAGGAAAGTGTTAAATCAAATTATGCTAGAGGTAAAGAATATCTTGAAAATATAGCTAAAAGTAATAATGAAAAATATTATGAAATAGTTGAAGATACATATGAGTATCCAAATGGTTTAATGTTAATAACATATAATGATGAAAAACACGAAGATGAAAAAGAACATATATGTATAGACCTAGATAACTTACAAAACCTAGATGAAAGATTTTTAGGACCATCAGATGAAGTAATAGCAGATAGTAAGGCAAAAGGTTTATATAGTGAAAGTGCTGAGTTATCATACGGAGATTTAGAAGATTTAGCTAAAGATATATTTGATTGGTATGATGCTGATATGGGAACACACTTTGATGATGTTCAAGGTAATGAAGAAGTAGTATATGGAGATATAATGACTATACTAGAAACAAAAGACCAAGAACAAATACAACATTTTATAGATGATATAACAGAAGCTGATATAAATGATGATACAGCTAAGGAATTAAAAATAGCAACAACATCAAGTCTAGTTGAAAGACTTAAAGCATTATTAAAATAATTAACAACATAGGCTAGATACAATTTAAGTGTCTAGCCTACTAAAATATTATAGAGGAGGTATTTATAAAATGACATATGCAGAGTTTAAGAATAGCATAGAAACTATGTATAAAAGTGTATTTCCATCAAGTGCTTGTGATATATCAATAGGACCATTAGGTGGGGATTCAATATATGTAACATATTATTTAGCAGGAGACCAATCAGAGTTTCCAAATAGAATAGCATTAAATGATTTATTTGATATTACATTTTGTATTTTCCAAGATAATGTAAGATATGGTGATGGAGTTAAATTAACAGATGATACAGAAATGCCAGAAGCATTAGTATTAGATGTAAATCACAAATCAATTAAAACAGCACCAGAGAATCAATATATGGCGTATGGTAGTGTATCATTACCATTTAGAAAAACTAAAGGAACACCTGATAAAATATTAAGTACATTACAAAGATATGCAACAATAACAAAACAAACACTAACAGACTTATATAATTCAGGAAAATTACCAACAAATCAACACCCAGAAGTAATAGAGTTTGTAAAAGGTAAATTAGGTTTAACAGAAAGTAAACAAGTAAATAATATGAAAATAAAATATAGTAAGACATATGATAAGTATCAAGTAATTACACCAGATGGTAGAGTATTAGAGGAATTTGATACAGAGAAAGAAGCTACAGATTGGGCTAGTGAACAAAAAGATTTTGTAGTTAAAAAAGAAGATGTAGAGTATATATCAAAAGATGAACTAGATAAAATGCCAGCAGATTATAAAACAACAGTAGGTGATACAATTAAATATAGCTGGGAAGATAAAGAAATGCTACGTAAAAAATATAAAGACTTAGGATATGATGAAACAGACCCAATGATATTAGCAAGAGATGATAAAGCAGGTACAGTATTAAAACCAGTTAAAGTAAAGGAGACTGAAGCAATGAATGGTTTAATGAGTGAAAATTCTACAGCACAACGTTTATATGATGAGTTTGTAGAGTTTGAAAAATTAGATACAGAAAAATGGAATAATGCTAAATCTCAAGAAGAAAGAGATGCAATGGCAATGCCATTTGTTAGAAAATATTATAAAGAGCATAAGGAAGCAATAGATGATAACTGGGATGACTTTATGGAATTACTAGAGTATTGGAATTTTCATACAGAGCATAAACTATTTAATAAAGTAGTAGATGAATTCCTAGGTGAAAATAAAAAGGTTAAAACAGAAAGTATACAATCTGTAGCCGATATATTTAATAAAATAAGAGGAGTTAGACAAGATATAGAAGCTAATAATGGTAAACTAGATTATAACTTTTATGAAAAGACATCTGAGATAGAAGAAGATATGATGAGATTATCACCAGAGGAAAGAGAAATTGCTAAAGTGGCATATAATGAATTAAATAATTTATATTCACATTATGAAAAAGATGATGATGAAACTGAAAAAGAAAGTCCTAGAGCAGATGATGCAGGTATGGTAAGAGAAGCTGTAGAACAATCAGAAGATACAGCAATGACAGCACCTATAAAAAATCACGCACATTGTGATGAATGTTTAGAGGATTTTGAATATGAATTTGACCCAAAAAATGAGGTATCTAATGACATAGAAATACATCAAAAGGGTAATGGATATGCTTATTATGCTGAATGTCCTAACTGTGGTAATCTAATTGAAGTACCAGCAGAGGAATTAGATTTAGTAGTAACTAATGTAGATGATATTACAAGAGATGGTTTCTATATGGAAGTAATGGATAAACATACAGCAAGAAAATGTTGGTATGAAGTATGGCGTAATGGAGATGATTGGGAATTTGACTTTAATCAATTTACATTCCATTTAGATAATGATAATGATGTTATAGCTAAAATGTTCCAAGAAGAATTACTTGATTATTCTGAAGATATATGGAGTTTTGCATCTGATATAATAGAAGAAGAAAAACTAGATGAGCTAGAGGAAGTTAAGAAACCAGTAGATGAAAAGGCTAAAAAATTAAGAGAACTTAAAGCACGTAAAACAAATAAGGATATAGATTAATCCGCACATATAATACACGTAGTATTTTACTACGTGTATTTTTTACATAAATTTTACATTAATGTATTGACAATGTAAAATTTATATAGTATAATACATCTGCAAGTAAAAATAAAATACATTAAATACTTGCAGAAAGAGGTAGATGTATATGAATTATGTAAGTGAAATGCTTAAAAGAGAAGAGGAAGGTAGAAGAAAATTAGATGAGCTACTAAATGATGAGAGTTTACAGAAGTTAGTATTGAGGGCAGGTAAGCACGTTAGTAGAGATGTAATACTTGGTCTAAGAGGTACAAAGGCAATTAATTTAGAAGATATGTCAAATACAGATGATGAATATGATAATAGAGAATCTTGGGGAGAGTTGCTATTATCAGCTCACGATAGACCAATGACAGGGGTAGCTGTAACAACTTGGTCATCTTTAGTAAGAAATGCTTTAGATTTAATGAGACCACAGATAAATGATGTACTATCTAAATTTGGGTCAGAGCAATTTAGAGAAGTGTATGAGATATGCTTAAATAGATTATTTACAGAAGATAGTATGATAAAGGCTAATAGTAATTTTGTAAAAAGATTATATACAGATACAGAGGAAACAGATTTAATAAGAAGTACAGTATATTTAAGTAACAAAAATCATATGTTAGAAATCTTTACAGATGAAAATGGTGTTAAATGGTATGCTTGTGCAGTATATACAGGTGAAATAATTTGGGTATTAGAGGCACTATTAGATACAATATATGCTATGTATCAAGATGCTGGTGATGTGGAAATCAGCAAATTACCACATCATACAATGGTAGTATCTTACATTAGTAGGAATGAAATACCAGATGTAGTAGAAATATCTAGTGCAGTTGACACAGATGAATTAGTCAAAGGTATAGATAATGAATTAACGAGATTAAAATTAGCTAAGGATTTAATTACAGTTCAAGGTAAGCTAGCACAAATAACAACATTGGTTCAACAAGTATATGCAGATGTAAATGACATACAAGAAAAATATAATTTACCAACAGTGGATGATATATTAAAATCAATAAAATAGACATATAAATAAGTTTAGTAAAATATTAGTAGGGTGAGATAGATACCCTACTAATTTTATTTTATTTAGGAGGGAGTTATTAATGGCAACAATACCAAGTGTAAAAATAGAACGTATAATAAAAATGACTGAATTTGATGTATTAAGAACTAAACAACAATTAGGTTATATGTATATGTGTCTTGATACAATGAAGTTGTATTTTGACCAAGCTATAGGACCTAATGGTAGAGTATTATACGATTACATAAGTGCCAGAACTTTAAATGATTTACAACATAATATAGAGCCTATATTAGGAGCAATATATTATTGTTGGGAAGATAACTCATTGTGGTTTTGGAATAATAAATGGGTTAGTTTATATAGTGAGACAACTTATCCAAGTGGTTATGTGTATGACGATATACCATCAATATCAAATCCAGCAATGTTAAATCCAGTATATAGATATGATATGCCAAACATACCTGCTGATGATAATGGTTTATTAAAAGATGGTAGTGTTGTAATTAGAGATGCCAACAGATTAATTAAAGGTAAATTATATATAGATAGTGGTAATGATAATCTTGTTATAAGTTCTTATTTAGGTGGTGGTATACGACTTTTACCAAATGGTAAAATGACTACTGATGGTGAATTATTAATTGATACTGAAATACAATCTAATAATGTAAATAAAGCAGTAGGTAGTTTAAGAGCTGAATGGAGAGTATTAAATAATGAGATGTATGTAGACTATTCAGAAGACACATCAGCAGACCATAGTCCATATGCAAATAATGAACATAAATATAAGGTATTCCACGAAGGTAATTTAGATACAAGTGCATTAATAGTAATGACACCATTACAAGTATATAATAAATTAACTGTTGATAAATCAACATTACCATCTGTATATGATTTTAATGTTACAGAATTAAATGGTAAAACTGATACAGATTTTGCACCAGCAGAGCATACACATTCATATAATGAAATTACAGATATAGCAGACCATATAGAAGCGGAAGCTAAAAATCAAGTTAAAAGAACATTTAATGCTATGTCATCAAGAGGTATAACATCTTCATATAATTCTGTTACAGATACTTTAACATTAAAGGCAAATGATTTTAATCTAACATTAACAGGTGGGGTAAGTGGTACAGCAAGAATACAAAATTTATCAGATACAACAATAACAGTAACTGTAAATCCAGACCAGCATATACATCAAGACTTATTAGATGAGATAGCAAGATTACAATCAGTGTGTGCAGATTTACAGAGACAAATTGATGAATTAAGATAGTTGTTAATAAATAGACCACTGTAAATGGTGGTCTATATTTTTTAGTAAAATATTAATGTAAGTTATAAATAATTTAGGAGGGAATAGATATGTCAGATAAACAAGTATATTATGATGGAAATTACATAACTTGTTACCCACGGTTCTAATCAAACTGATAACGGTAAGTTAAACTTAGAGTATAATATGGCTCGTATAGTAACAAGAGTAACAAGTAAGAATTTTTGTATTGTTAACCCATCATTTGAGTTATCTGCTGTAACAGATACTGAAGGTGTTCCTATGATACAAGTAACAGAAGGTCAAGCTTGTATTAATGGTATGGATATTATAGCAAACCAAAAAATAAGAATATATCACCCTGATAAAGCTGGTGATTATTATCTAGCATTACATTTATGGCGTGATAGCTCTGACAATGTATTAGGTGATTTAGTAATTGGTGTTACAACAGAATTTCAAGGTGTTTATTTAGATTGGTATAATGAAAAAGATGCAACTGATAGAGATGCTTTATGGTTAGGTAAGGTGTCTTGGTCTGGTTCAGCATTCTTTGATATAGAGGAAGATTTAGATAAATATGGTCGTATCTGGGCAGAAGATATACTATGTAAAATTGAAGATTGGAAACACCCAGATGAAAGTAGAATGTTACTACAAGATTGGATGTATAAAGTACCTGATTGGTATCTATCTAAAGAAGGAGATGTAATGTTTGGTCCTATCGAATTTTTAAAGGGTAGAGACCCAAATGTAGAAGGTACATTAGATGACCACGAAGATTTAGGTACTGGTAAATATGGTGTAAGAGTAGAAGTAGTTGATGCTAATAATGCTAAGATAGATATTAAAGCACCAAGTGTAAGTCCAACAGATGCTAATAAAAGACTAACTATATTACCATCTAGTGCTGGTGTTGAGGTTGATTTAGGTAAATCTAAATTAATTTCTAATACAGCAAATAATTATGATTTAGTGTTAACAACTCCAAATAATATAAATGTTACAAGTGATAAAAATGTTAGCATAATAGGTAAGGGTAAAGTTGAAGTTGGTACTGGTACAAATGGAACAAATCCAAAACTAACATTAGATGATGATAAAGCAACATTTACTAGTTCAACGGATTCTAATATAAAAGATGAAGTTGTATTTGCAAGTGGTGTATTAAAACATATTATAGGTAAATCAGTTTTACAATATACAACAAGTTCTAGTAGATTAGATTTATTAGGTACAGATACTACTATGTTTGGTATAGTTCCAAATACAGACTTATCTAATAATTTAAGAGTACAAAAAACTATTTATGTAGGTGATACTGGTACATACGGTAGTGGTACAACTAAATTAACAGGTACATCTTGGTTATTAACAGATGGTAATAAAACATCTACAACAACAGGTGGAAGAATAGTATTAGTTGACCCAACAGCAGGCAATGGATATTTCCAAACACAACAAAATAGTAATATTTACTCAAGATTAGCCAATAATGGAAGTTTAACACTACATAATAATAGTGTAAATACTGCTATAAATTTTGAAGATGGTACAGCATCTAATAATGCATCTATTACTAAAACAAAAGGTGCAAGTGCAATAAATATAAACGCAACAACAACTAATGTATCAGGTGATTTGGCTGTAGTAGGTGATGTAACTGCAAATAAAGTATGGAATGCAGTATATAATGATTTAGCTGAATATATGGAAAAAGCTGATTATAGTGAGGAAATAGTTGCGGGAGATGTTGTAGTATTTACAGCAGATGGTAAAGTAACTAAAGCTATAAATGCAGTTGGACCGGATTGTACAAATAGGTTAGCTGGTATTGTATCTGGACCAAATACAATGGGATTTGTATTAGGTGGAGATGGTTTAGCAGAAAATGAAAGAGTACCAGTAGCTTTATCTGGTAGAGTATACTTAAATGTAGGAGAGTTAGCAGTACAATCAGGTGATTTAATAGCACTAAGAAATAATGGAGAATTAGAAATAGTTAGTGATTATACTAGAGCTGTTGTAGGAAAAGTTACAAAATCAGCTGAAAATGGTATGGCATACGTGTTAGTAAAATAAGAAATAAAGAAGGTATGTTTTAGATGAGTAGTAATAGAGCAGTACGACAGGAACTTGAAAAGGTTTTTGGTAAAATCTGTATGATTGAAGAACTCGGTATAAGATATATACCTAAGGACAAAAGACGAAAATTAAAGGGATATACGAAATTTGATGATACATTAACTTATCACCATATAAAAGAAAAACATTTTGGAGGCACCGCTACACTTGAGAACGGTGCTTTAATACGAGGTTATAATCACAGATGGCTTCACTCACTGGAACCAGCACAAAGAGAAAAAATAAATCAAGCTATACAAGAGTATAAATCAGCGATACTTTCTGGAGGTAAGGTGTTAGATGAAAATGGTAATTCTGTTTTTACAGGTGGTGCAATGCAATTAGATTTAGATGCAACGGATTTTATAGAAACATCTATTAATACGCAACCACCTGAGAGAAAGTTTAATAGGGCTAAAGAAAAGAAAAGATTTAGGCAAGAAGTTGCAGAAGCTATGTCAGATACTCACGAGGATAGCTCGGGAACGATTTTCACACCACAGAAAAGGATTTATACACCTCGTATAGTTACAGCTAGTGATGAGATGAAAATGATATTAAGAAGTGCCTTAAAAAATAGAGCACAGGAGATAGTTGGTGATACAACACTACCAGATGATTTTAGAAAAGATGAATTTGAAGCGATTGAAGCATTTATACAGTATATTAATGATTTTGAAGTGAATCAGGAGAAATTAGCTGAGTTAGAAAGACTACAACAATATATTAGTGGGAAAGATAGATAAACCTGTTTACATATTATAAAAATTATGATATACTTTAGAAAATTTTAACAAGGTGGTAATAATATGATAGAAAAAGTAAATCCAAAACATCCTGATAAGGTAGCAGATAGAATAGCAGGAGCAATAGTAGATTTAGCATATACACTACAAGAGAATCCTAAAATAGCTGTAGAGGTTTTAATTGGTCATAAAGAGTGCAACATTATTATAGAAAGTTCTGTTGATTTTGAATATGTTGATATTTATAACATTGTAGACAGAATTGTCGGTATTAATGGTATGAATGTGAATATTTTATCTGTACCACAAGATATAGAGCTTGCTAAAAACCAAGATGAGGAAATAAGGTGTGGGGATAATGGTATATTTAAGGGTATGCCAATTACAGATGAACAAAGAGAATTAAGTAATATAGCTCATATGCTTTATAGTAAATATAACTCAGATGGTAAATATATTTTAAATAAAACTGACGATAAATTAATTATATGTCAAAGTAATGCAGATAATTTTGAGTTAAAAGCTTTAGCAATTGCAGATTTACATTATAAATATGTTACAATAAACCCATTAGGTGAGTGGACAGGTGGTATAAATGTTGATACTGGTGCTACTAATAGAAAATTGGGTTCAGATATGGCTGATGCTGTAACAGGTGGAGGTTTGCACGGTAAAGATTTATCGAAAGCAGATGTATCAGTAAATATATATGCATTTTTAAAAGCACAGGAAACAGGTAAACCAGTAGAGCTATATTGTGCTATAGGTGATACTGAAATTGATGGTAAACCATATAAAGAAATTGTGGAGATAGCTAGAAAGTTTATACAAGATTTAGGTGGTTTTGAAAAATTAGCTGAGTGGGGATTATATTGACAAATAGTAAAATAATAGTAGGTAGTATAAATAACTGCCTACTATTTTTATGTCAAAATTATATAATTTGGAGGGTTGTAAATTATGAAAAATAATGAAGGTGATTATGCAAAACTTATGAAAGAAATGCAAGATGCTTTATGTAGAGTTGAAAGAAAGAGTAAGGAAAGTAGGGGGATACCTACAGAGCCAGAAGATGATGTCACAGATATTAAACATCATTTAGAGGATACATTAAGGATGTTAGCTGACGATGTAGTATACTATAATGTAGTAATAAGTGATGCTGATAGAAAAGCCAGATTAGATGTAATAGGTGATTTTGTTGCATATATAAGAGATTATGAAAAGAATAAGGAGTTACTTGCAAGCCGTACTGGTAATGAAATGGAGAGATAATCATAGTAAAATATTAGTGAAAATATATTAATAATAAGGAGGTTATAAATGGCAACTTTAAAGGAAAAAGCACAATCAATATTAGATGAAAAAATAGATAAAATTGTACCAGAAAATATTAAAAGAGGTGTTACAGTATTTAATGTTGAGGGGGATTACGGTAAAACATATCCAACAAATACGTTATATGACGGGGATAGTTTAGTGGTAAAATTAAATCAACACCCTGAACAATTTGCACATTTAATGAATGAAAAGTTTAAAAAATTTCTTGTTGATGGTTATGATTACGACTATAATTATAATATATCTGGAGTTAATTTATTACCTTGGTTAAAAGATAATACAGGATACTTAACTGTTGATATTGTAGCTTCAGGTGGTGCATCATCTGTGCCATTTTTTATACAGGTTTATCCACACGAGGGTTATATGTCATTTGATGGTTATGATTTAATAGTTACATATTTTACAGAGGATTATGTTGAGTGGTATAAAACTTATGCTGATAATAAAGGTATACCTTATAATTTTGATTTGTTTGATGAAAGTGGCTGGTATAGATTTGATACAGCTCAAGATGGTGTTACTATTGTTGGTAAAGGATTTGGTACATCAATTGCATCTAAATTACTATATGAAAATATTACAATGAGTTATATGCATACAGAATGCTCGGATTATACATCTCAAGAAGGAGACGATTTAGTAAATATACCTAGTAGTATATATTTGGATTTATTTGACACAGCTGTTATTTCAGATAAGTTTAGTACAGCTATTAAGCCTGTTGTTCATATATCTGTGGAAAATGATTTAAGTGATATTGTATTTGCGGAGTGTGTAATATCTGTAAGCCAACATCATCCTAGTGATAATTGTGCTTCACGTAGGGAAATATATAGAGGTAGTAACGTGAAGGGTAGTGACATACCTAGTTATGAAGATGGTATAGCTGGTGGTGTAGGTTTATTAGAATTATATTTAAGCGTTTCTAGTGGTAGCACAATTATAGATGCCGGTGATTATAAATTTTATTATTATTTATCAGGAGATACAGTAACATATATTGAATTGGTAAAAGATATGTTTAAGGTAGATTAATGTCTTAATTTATATTAAAGTAAAATATTAGTAGAGCAAATTAAACAGCTCTACTAATTTTATTTTTATGGGAGGTATATTTATGAATTGGCAAGAAATTTTAAATCAAGCATTAAGTATATTAGTACCAGCGTTAGCAACAGCAATAGCTGGCTGGTTTGCATATTTAGGTAATAGGCTAAAGAATGCATATCAAGAAAAAGTAAATAATGAAACAGCTCAAGCTGTTGTAAAAGATGTAGTACAGTTTGTAGAGCAAGTTTATACTGATTTACACGGTAAAGAGAAATTACAAAAAGCGATAGAACAAGTTTCTACAATACTACAAAGTAAAGGTATTAAAATTACAGAAACAGAAATAATGATGTTAATAGAAAGTGCTGTATTTAGCTTAAATGAAGGTTTAACTAATGAAAAGCAAGAGAAAGAATTAGATAATGCTGTTAAGGAATTAACAGAAACAACAGAAGATTTAGTTGAAAAGGAAATAAATGAAGATAATTCAGAAGGGTAGGTAATTGATAAATGTCAAGTACATCAGCAAGTTTAGGTGGTAGGTATCAAATAAATGATGGCAACTGGGTATGGCACGAATTACATAATAAAACTCCACGGATATGCAGGATTAGATGCATATGGTAACGCCTATGCTGAAAGGTCTAATGAGAGTTCTGAAGAAATTTCAGTGTGGGTTACAAATGAGGGAAGTGACCCTGTTGGTGTAAGTGCTACTTATGGTTTTGATATATCTTGGGGTATCTTAACTGGTGGTTATACTGAAATGAACACAAATGTAATAGATGATGGCAATGTTTGTTTAGTAGATGGTTCATTACACGCAAGTGGTATATTAGGTTCTGATGGTATATCAGCTAGATTTAACCATACTTCAGGTAATATTTATATTTGTTTTCGTTGTGGACAAACTGGAGGTTGTACACAGGGTTATGATAGTAAAAATGGTCCTCATAGTGAGTGGGTAATAGTTGGAGAGTTAGGTTGTCCATCATATAATCCACATACAACACCATCAGTATCAGCAAGCCCTTCAAAGTGGTCAAAATATAATACATCAAGAAGTGTTCGTATAAATTATGGTGTTAATGGTGATGGTTCTAATCATACACTTGAGGTGTGGTATTCTTATAATGGTGCAAATTATTCAATAGGAACTTGGGATAATATTACATCAGATGGCTACAAAGATATTTCATTTAATCCATCAGTAGTGCCTAGAGATACAGAATATACACTAGGTTATAAATTTTATGTAGCTGGTGATACTTCATATAGTGCAGCTGGTTCAAATACATTGGGTATATATGGCTTGCCAACACTATCAATGTCACAAAGTAATGCAATAACATCTAAAGGTAGTACAAATACGATAACAGTTAATACTACTAAGTTAAATATAGATACTGATAGTACAGTTACAGTAACTGTTGCTATATCAGATGGAAGTAGTTCATCTAGTGGTACACCAATAAATGCTAAATCTACTGGTTCAGCACAAAGTGGTACTTATGGTTATGTGACTATAAATGCATCAAGTTGGTATACAATAACAGCAACTATGACACATAACCAATCAGGTGAAACTAGTGTAGTAACTAGATATGGATATACATATACACAACCTACTGTAGCAAGTGTATCAATACAGTCAACACCGTTTAGTCCACAAGATACTACAAATTTAAAATGGAATACTAATAGTAGAGGTTGGTCAGGTGAAAATGATTTTAAAACATATGTTACAATAAGTGGTTCAAATAAAGATAACTATGATGATACAACCAATAAAGGTCCAACAAATGCAAACCCATCAACAAGTTCTACTACAACACAACCTAATTCAAATAATAGCACATCAGCAGATATTTCAGTATCGTTAGTAAGTGGTACATATAATGTACAAAGTATATTTGATAATAATGCAAGAAGTGTTGCTCAATTATCATCAACAGTAACAATAAAGCGTAATAATCCAAGTGGTTCACTAAATGCTACAAAATCAGCTAATTTTGTAATACAATATCAACCAACTAAGAGACCGTCTGATAGTACAGTTAAAAATCCATCAGGAGTGAATGTACAAGGTCAGACAGTTTCAATACACGGTGTACCAACAATAACAGTTGGTTGGTCATATAACCATACAGCTGGAGCATCAGGAGTAGTAAATGGATATAAAGTAAGAGTATATGATTCCGATGGAACTACTAAACAAACGAAATATTATAGTAAAACAGCATTAGCAACACCTGTATCCATAACATTAAATACGGAAACAGAATTAAAAAGAGGTAAGATGAATTATGCCGAAGTAACACCTTATTATTTTAAACCAAATCAATCAGGAAGTGTTACAGATGATTCAAAGATAATTTTAGGTACACAATCATATTCATTTGAACTAGTTAAACCATATTATAGAATGGAAAAACCTGTAATTGAGTATCCTAAAAATAATACTACTTGGCATAATAAAGATTTTAGAATATTGACAACAATACCAGAAGACCCAGATTTTAATGAGTATACTCAACAACAAAGAGATAATTATACCTATGGTAATATACAGGTAGAGATAACACCAACAGGGGGCACTAAAAAGATATATGATTATACAAATATGTACTCAGGTTATGCAACACAATATCCAAATTGTTTTAGTTCATTACTAACTAATTATGCAGTTAAGAAGGCAATTTGGTTAAATAGAACAAATGGAGATGTTGCAACAGCATCTAAATATACTATAAGAGTAAGAGTGCAAAAAGCTAATTACCAATATACAACTGCTGAAATGCAAGATAATAGTGATAATAGTGTGACTTGGTCACCTTGGTCAGACCCAGTAGTATTGAATATATCAGCAGTAACAAAACAGAACTTAGTAAAAGGTAATAAGATATATGCAACAGAACAAAATACAGTAGCAAATTATTCTACAAGATTATTAGCCTGTTACCCATTTAGTGCTAAGGATAGTAGAAATGTTTTAAAATCAAGAGGAGATATTATTTATAGAGCAGAGTATCAAGGTATATACGAAACCGTAAAAAGTATTATAACAGGTGTGAAAAATTATTGTACATATACAAATAGTGGTGGTACAGATAGACGAGATGTACAATTTGGATATGGCACAAAAGCATTACCGGCATTTACAGCAATACAAGAAATAATACTTGCAAATGAAACCGGTGTAGATGACCACGGAACAACAGGTAGAAATTATAAAAATATATTAACAGGCTATATGATAGATTGTTTAAAATAATATTAGGAGGTTATTATATTATGATGAAGCACGAATATACAAATGTTACAATAGTAACAGCTGAGAGAGGTAACTTCTTAAAGTTAGTTGGAGTGGATAATTCTGAAGAGCTTATAGGAAGACCAGAAAGAATTTTATTAAATAATACAGGAAAAGTACCTGAATTTGAAGAAATATCTTTAAATGATATACCAGTAGAAGAAGTTGTCGAAGAAAAACCAGCAAAGAAAACTAGAAAATCTACTAAGAAATAATTATATAAAGAGGTGTTTAGATTAAAGCACCTCTTTATTTGTAAAATATTAATGATGATATTAATTACAAGGAGCGTGGAATAATGAGTGAAGAAACAACAACTTTAATAGATAATTTAAATAGTATCAAAGATAGTAAACTTGATATAAAACAAGCTTTAATAGATAAAGGACAACCAGCTACAGATGTGTTTTCCACATATGCTAATTTAATTGGAGATATTGAAACAGGTATTGATACAAGTGATGCTACAGCAACAGCGAGTGATATAAAGGAAGGAAAAACAGCTTATGTGGATGGTGAGAAAATCACAGGTATATATGTTGATGAAGATTTAACAGATGTACTTGATGCTCAAGACCAAAAAATAGCAGAATTAGAACATTCCCTAGAAAATAAAACAGCTGGAGGAGGAAAACCTAATATATTTGTACAATTAGAAGAACCTGAAGAGAAAAATGGTATATGGTTACAAACAGATAAAACTTTGGAACATATTTATGCTGATGATGATATTTTTATTGCAGGTGAATGGAAACCAGATGAGGCTTATAAAAATATACCGTATAATTTTTATCGAGGGTCGGCAGTAGTAGTTAGTACTAATATATATTTATTTGGAAGTTATAGTTCTTCATATCAGAACTATGCTTATAAATATGATACATTAACAAATACATATACAAAATTAAAAAATACACCGTATGTGTGTTTCAGTGGTTCAGCTGTAGTTGTAGGAACAGACGTATATTTATTTGGTAGTGGTAGTGGTAGTGGTAGTTATTCCACATACGCATATAAATATGATACTTTAACAAATACATACACCCAATTAACAAATATACCGTATCAATTTTCCTATGGACAAACAGTTAATATTGGAACAGACATATATTTATTTGGTAGCGGTAGTTATCCTACATACGCATATAAATATGATACTTTAACAAATACATACACCCAATTAACAAATATACCGTATCAACTCTATAAAGGTTCAGCTGTTGCTATCGATACAGATATATATTTATTTGGTGGTGGTAATAGTAGTTATTCAACATACGCATATAAATATGACACATTAACAGACACATATACAAAATTAACAAATATACCATACCAGTTTATGAGTGGTTCAGCTGTAGTTGTAGGAACAGACATATATTTATTTGGTGGTAATGGTAGTTCTAGTGCATACACATACGCATATAAATATAATACATTAACAAATACATATACACAAGTAACAAATATACCAAATCAATTTTATGAAGGTTCAGCTGTAGTTGTAGGAACAGACATATATTTATTTGGTGGTGCGGCTAATACTCAAAAGGTGCAAGTATATGTACTTGAAAGTTCAACTTATGAAAATAATTCTGTAGTTATAGCACAAGGAAGATATTATCAAACAGGTTACGGAATAGAGTTATACAATGACAATTTATTTTCATCTCCAATGTTATATGCTTTCGCAGATGCTTGGTTTTATACAACAGAAGATGGAATAATAACTACAATACCAACCTACTATGGAGATGGAACACAATGGATTAAATTTAAAAATTAATAGAAAGGAGAAAATATAAATGTCAAGTGGGACAAATCAAGAAAGAATAGAACAAAATAATTTAAAGTTAACTCAATTGAAGACTAAAGCAGATAGTTTACCAGAATATCAAGACATAGAACCTATATACTCCGTAGGTAGCTATAATATGATACCAGTTGAACCCTTAGGAAGTAGTTATAATGCAATTTACAATGTGTTAACATATAAAGACTATTTAATTTGTAATTGGGTATATTCAGGAGGATATAATACATCATCATTACATCTATATAAGTTAGAAGATAATCAGTATAAACATATAAAAGATTTAAAAATATCTGGAGCAAATTTAAGTGGTTCTGATAGCAGATGTGCTATTATAAAAGCTGATGATAATTATATCTATTTAATTAAAGGTAATGGTAATAATAATTCTGGTGGTAGGATATATGAACTTAATTTACAAACATATGATATACAACAAAAACATAATTATATAGGCAGTGAGTATTTCCACGATTTCTTTTCTTTAGCTAATGGATACGCTGTCTCTAATAGAATTTCCGGTGGGTATTTATTTAGGTATACAAATACCTATACTGAGTTAAGATATGTCTCTAATACAGAACTAGTTTATAATAAAGATAAGTTTGTAATGGGTGATACAGGTAACACATTAAATAGAGTGATATTTAATGGTGATACTCCTACAGTAATTACAAAATCATACGATACTACTACATATGGTAAGATATATGGTGTAAATTATACTTGTACTAAATTATTTACAGCAAAGGGTACTTATGAATTATTAGCTGATTTAAGTATTGGAGAAAAACTAAGTGATAATCATCCACCATACTTTGTAGGGTGTTTAAATGATAAATATTATATTCGTTATAATATGTATGAGAATTATAGATGTAACGCTATATTATATACGTTTGATGAGGATACAAATACTTTTGAACAAGTAGAAACTTGGGGAAATACTACAAATAGAGGCTGTTACCATTCTGAACCTTGTTTATATAATCAATATAGTGTAGGTAGTTTCGAGTATACATCTTCAAAGATAGGGTATAAAGTATATGGAGATGATTTATATTTTAATTCTTTTAATGGGGCTTCGTCATCAAAAGTTTTAACTGGTTTTCAAGTTAAAGATGAGAGTGGTGAGGTATTAATAGGCACAATGCCAAATAATGGAGCATTAAATTATACACCAACAACATCACAACAGACAATACCAGCAGGATATACATCAGGAGGAACAATAGAAGCTGTATCAATGTCAGAAGAAGATATACAGGAAGCTGAAGAACAAATAGCAAATTTATTTGGAGAGGGGGAATAAAGTAAATGGCACAAATAAATGAAGATTTAGAAACATTAAAAACTGCAAGAGATAATATGAAAACAGCATTGGGGAATAAAGGTCAAATAGTAAATAATGATATTAGAACATATGCAAGTGCTATTACAAATATACCATCAGGTTCTGGTTCTGGAGATGTAAAATTATTTAGTACAGTAGAAGAAATGCAAGCTGACCCAGATGCACAAGAAGGAGATTTGGCTATTGTATACAAAGAAGAGATACAACCTGTAACAGAAGAAAGTGAGTTTGATAGTTGTACGTTCCCAAATACAGTAGTATTAGACGAAGCATTTAGTGATGAAATATATGGCTCGTTTAGTAGCAATGGTAGTGAATTTTTTGATGGAAGGATATATATGACATCATCAAGTTTTAGATTTGATGGTTATGGAGAAAGTGATGAGATTAGAGTAGAATATACAAGTTCTGATGGAATAACATACACAAGAACAGATGGGGGAGAGGAGCTAGTTGAATTTGGTACTACAATAAAATGGGAAAGTGGTTATGGAGAACTTAATTCTGTAATAGGAAACTTTATGAAGATAAGTGGTAATTATTTTAAAGGATTATACAATTATGCTTTACATCAACCAATTCCTTATACATATAGATTATTTGATATGGATATGAATAATTTTAATTGGTCTAATACGTCTAGGGGAACTTTTTTAGATAACTTTTATACAGGACCAAGCTTATTTTTAACACAAACAGTTGGTGAAAATATAAAAAACATTGTAAATTCTATATATGCAAATAAAACTTCTTACTATTGTCTTACATTTTTGAATACCGATAGGTCAATAGCATATATATACAATGGAAATTCTCGTATGTACTATAATTCAAATGATGGAAAGTTATATATACCGCAAGATAATAATTTAGACCGAGATGTTTTATATACTGCTGATTTATCTTCTGGGGAATATAGTACAACTCAAATTGAGTTTTCTACAGTAGATGGTAGAAAAGTGTATGAATTACCTAGTAGTTGTAAGTATTTAGTAGGGTATATGGGTTATGACACATCGATAGCAACTGCAATTATATTTAACAATAATAATAGTAAGTTTTATTATGTAGGTAAAGATGACTATATTGAGTACAATGATAGATATATTTTAACTTCAACTCAATTAGATGCTACAGCAGATTATGTATATGGAAAACATTTTTTACGGAAAAAATGAAGCTGAAAAGGGGACCTTGGATTCAAATACTATAGATACGATTACAAAGAGAGATATACTTTTAAATATAGCTAATGTAATGCAAGCAGGTTACATTTTAGATGAAAATGTTAAATTTAAAGGGTATATGGGCAGTACAATACCGTTTAATTTGGATACATCTAATGTTATTAATTTTATTAATATGTTTTATATGTGTAATAACTTAACCAATATACCAAATATTAATACAATTAATGCCGTTAATATGGTTAGTGCATTTGAATATTGTTATAATTTAACTAGTGTACCAAATTTAGATATAGCAAATGTTACTAATGTCGCTGGTATGTTTGGTGCTTGTTATAATTTAACAAATGTGCCAAATTTCAATACAATTAATGTTACTTATATGGGTTCTATGTTTTTCGATTGCCAGAATATATTGAGTATTCCTAATTTTAATACCACTAAAGTAACATCAATGTCTCAAATGCTTCAATCTTGTTTTAAATTAACTACTGTACCAAATTTTGATACAAGTAATGTAACAAATATGCGTCAGATGTTTTATGGTTGTTCTAAATTAACAAGTATACCAAATTTCAATACATCTAATGTTACTAATATGAATGGTATGTTTTGTAGTTGCTATAATATAACTACTATACCGAATTTTGACACATCTAAGGTGGAAAATATGTCTAATATGTTTTATGATTGTAATATGTTGACATCACTTCCAAATTTAAATACATCAAATGTTACAAATACTTATTGTATGTTTGCAGCTTGTTTTAATTTAATTGATGTACCAAGCTTTAATACATCTAATGTTAAAAATATGGAGAGAATGTTTGTTAGTTGTACAAATTTATCTAATAATTCAATTGCAAATATAGTAAATAGTTTACCTCTAGCTAATCAACTTGCTAATAACTATGTAAATAACATAGGTTTAAATATAAGTAAATTTACCTCAACTCAAAAGAATATATTAAGGAATAAGGGGTATTTAGGGGTTTAGTAAGTGAATACAATAATAAAGAGTTCAATTAGAGCTCTTTATTTTTTGTGTAAAATATTAATGTAGAGCAAATAGTATATAGGAGGAAGATATAAGTGTCAGAATTATTAGATAATTTAAATGAAATAGAATTACAAAAAGCATCATTTATTATTCCTAAGAACTTAAAGAAGAATGTAAAAGCACTTGGTGTAACTGGTACATTAGAGTATTTAGACACATCTGATGCAACAGCTCAAGCCAAAGATATAAAAGAGGGGCAAACAGCTTATGTGAATGATGTTAAAGTAACAGGTAATTTACAATATGAGCCAAGTGATTTTTCACTAAATGGTATAACAGGTGACCCAGTATCCACAGAATTAAAAACAAGTGGTAATAATAAATACATACAATTGAAGTATAAAAGAAGTGGTGCAGATATAATAGTTGGTGGTTCAGCTAATATTACAGCTAATTTACAACAAGAAACAGTGGCAGTTGCTGCAAATATTACAGCAGATAAAATTAAAAAAGATGAAGTTATTTTAGGTGTAACAGGAACATATGAGGGTTCAGGTGGCTCAGGAGATGTTAAATTATTTGATACAATTGAGCATATGCAACAAGATACTACAGCTCAAGAAGGAGATTTAGCAGTAGTATATGGAGAAGAATTAACCGGAATAACAGGAGAGAGTGAATTTGATAGTTGTATGTTCCCAAATACAGTGGTGTTAGATAAAGCATTTACAGATAGTATATATGGCTCATTTAGAGCAGTAGATATGTCGAGTAGTTACTTCGATGGAATGATAGATGTGTCTTCATCAAGTTTTAGATTTGATGGCTTTGGTGATACTATGGTGCGAGTACAGTACACATCAAGTGATGGAATAACATATACAAGAACAGATGGTGGAGCAGAATTAGTAGAATTTGGTACAGCGATAAAATGGGAAGATTATGGTGAACCATTTAATGATGTTATTGGTAATTTTATGAAAATAGATGGAGACTGTTTTGAGGGTTTGTATAAATACTATGTTTCAGAATATATGTATGCACCATCACAGTTAGATGCAATGTCAGATTATGTATATGGAAAGTATTTTTATGGGAAAAATGGAGTAGAAAGAGGAACTTTAGATGCAAATGCTATAGACACGACTATAAAAAGAGATATATTTTTAAATATAGCTAATTTGGTGCAAACAGGTTTTATTTTATACGATGGTATTAAATTTAATGGATATACAGGTAGTACAATACCACTTATATTAAATACATCAAATGTTATTAATATGAGTAATTTATTTAATAGTTGTTACAGATTAATTGATGTACCTAATTTAGATACAGCAAAGGTTGTTAATATGGATAATATGTTTTCATATTGTTATAATATAAATACTATACCTAACTATAATATAAGTAATGTACATAGTGTGGTTAGTATGTTTAGTGGTTGTTATAATTTAACTTCATTGCCAAATTTAGATACATCAAATGTAACTGATATGAATCGAATGTTAAATTATTGTAATAGTTTAACAACTATTCCAAATTTCAATACATCAAATGTTATTACTATGTGTTATTTATTTAATCATTGTTATAATTTAGTATCCGCACCTAGATTTGATACATCAAATGTTACAGATATAACTCATATGTTTTATTTCTGTAATAATTTAACAACCATACCAAATTATAATACACAAATGGTTACACGTATGATTAGTACATTTGCCGGTTGCAGTAATCTAACATCCGTACCTAATTTTAATACATCAAATGTTGTAAATATGAGTGGTATGTTTTCACAATGCAATAATTTAACAAATATACCAAATTTTGATACTAGTATGGTTACAAATATGCGATATATCTTTGCAGGTTGTTATAATTTAACAAATATACCAAATTTTGATACTAGTAATACTCTTAATATGTGTTTTATGTTTAATCAGTGCAATAATTTAACATCTGTGCCTAATTTAGATACATCAAGTGCTACTGATATGAGTGGTATGTTCTCTCAATGCACTAATTTAACTGTTGTACCATATTTTAATACTGGTAATGTTTCTGATATGAGTTATATGTTCTCTCAATGTGGTAAATTATTAACTGTATCAAATTTTAATACAACTGAAGTTAAGAATATGTATAGTATGTTTTCTCACTGTACTAATTTAATAAATATACCGAATTTTAATACTGCCGGTGTTAATAATTGTGGATATATGTTTATGAATTGTATTAAGTTAACAACAGTACCAAGTTTTAATGCATCTAATGTTACAAGTATGATTGGTATGTTTTATGGATGTAACAATTTAAGTGATGCAAGTATACAAAATATAATTAATATGTGTTTAAATAGTAGGGTACAGTCTACTTGGAGAAACTTATCTACATCTAATTCAATTAGTCCATTTTATAATAGTAATGTTTCAAGAACAAAATATCAGAATAGATGGTCAGAATTAACACAAGCTGGTTGGTCTTATTAAAATAAATGTAAAAAGGAGTCATATTATTGGCTCTTTTATTTTTGTAAAATATTAATAGATAGTAAATAACGGAGGTTTGATAATGGGAGAAGGAGATACAATAATTGAGAAATTAGAGTTTATCAGAGATGAGAAGTTAAATAAAATTATACCTGAGAATATAAAGTCAGGTGTAAATATTTTAAATGTAGATGGTGCATTAAGTCCTTCTGAAGATTTAGATGCTGAGTTAACAGCCCAAGAACAAAAATTAGCTGAGTTAGAAGCAATGGTAGAAAATAAAACAAGTGGGGCTGGAGGAAAACTTAATATATTTGTGCAACCAACTGAACCAAGTACTAAAAAAGGTATATGGATAGAAAGTGCTGATTATGAAATTGAGCATATAATTGCAGATGAAAATATATTTGAAAGTGAAAGTTGGAATACTACTAAAATGTCTAATATGAAAGTTATTCCATATAGTTTTTATCAAGGTTCAGCTGTGGCAGTTGGTACAGATATATATTTATTTGGAACTAAATATAGTACTACAGCTAGTTATCATCAAATTGCATATAAGTACGATACGTTAACAGATACATATACTAAATTGACAAATATACCAAATGAATTTTATCAAGGTTCAGCTGTGGCAATTGGAACGAATATATATTTGTTAGGTGTATATAATACTACAGATTATAAACATAATTATATATATAAATATGATACATTAACTGATACGTATACACAATTGAGAAATATACCATATGATTATGTTGAAGGTTTAGTAGGGGTAGTTGGTAATAATATATATTTATTTGGTAGTACGCACTCTTCTTATGGTCAATATGCATATAAATATGATACAGTAACAAACAGTTATACTAAATTAACAGATGTACCTACTAGATGTTACAGGACCTCTGCTGTAATAATGGGTACTGATATATATCTAATTTGTATTTATAATGGTAGTTTATATAAATATGATACGACAACAGATATTTACACTAGACTAGCAAATTCACCTTCAGGTCTTGAGGGTAGCTCAGCTATATCAGTGAATAATAATATGTATATATTCGGAGGATATAATAATCGTCAATATGCATATAAATATGATACAGTGCAAAATACATTTACAAAATTAGCAGATATACCATACTCTTTCTATCAAGGTTCAGCGGTATTTGTAGAAGATAATATGGAAGCTTACCTTTTTGGTGGTTCTGATAATCCTACTAAAGTACAAATTATGGAACTTAATTCGGCTGATTATGAAAATAATTCATTTGTAATATCTCAAGGAGTAGCAAGATATTCAACTGAAATATTGGGTAATAACAATAATATAAAATTTTGGTTTAATAATGCTTGGGTATATGTAACTGAAGAAGGTTTAGTAAGAGGATTACCAACATATTATGGAGATGGAACACAGTGGATAAAATTTAAAAATTAAATTGAAAGGAGATTTAATAAATGCCAGATAAAACAAATCAAGAAAGAATAATTGATAATAATGATAAAATTGATGAAATTAAATCTAAAGTAAGTGACCTACCAGATTATCAAGATTTAACTCAACAAACAGCTATTCAATCTGATGTAAGGGTGGGTAAAACATTTTATAATAATAGTGGAATATTAAATGCAGGTACAGCTCCTGATACAAGTATAATCACGGAAACAGTTACAAATACAGCTGAATTAGAAACTATTACTGTTACAGATTTTATTAATAATAATCTTAAAGTATATAAAGATACTGTATTTGCGTTTAATAAGAATAAAGATAAAATTTATGCTAAGTATAATGATGTGTTAAGTTTTGTTGAAATAGATACAAATCCAAGTAGTTATGAAATAGGTTGTGTGAATGTTTTTAAACCTAATTGTATAATAATACGTGTAGCTTATACTAACAAACTAAGTTTAATTGAATATGATTATAGTGATAGAAAGTTTACAAAATTAAATGAAATTAATTATTTAGATGTTGTAGATGAAGATAGTTTTACTTTAAACTCTATCGCTTTAAATCCTACAAGAAATTTAATTGCTATATCATCTACTGGGTCTCATTATTATATTTATGAAATACAAAATGATTATTCACTTAAAAAATTATTTAAAGATTTAATGATGTTGGACCACACATCATATGCTCTAAAATGGATAAATCCATATAATCTAAATGTTGGTAGTACAGGTCTTATATCTGATGTTTTGGTTACCATATATAGTGATTTGACATATACTACATATAAAAGAGGTTATGGTTCATCTAGTACACTAGACCCTAAGCCACTAGCATATAATTTGGAAGGAACATATTGTGCTAGGGGTAAAGGAAAACCGTCAGGTTCTTTTAGGAGTTATTTTTGTACAGGTCAAATAACAATACATAAATGTACTACTAATTCTAAAGGAGTAACTACTATCACAAAAGAAATATTAGATACTGGTATAGGAGAAGATACTTCTGGTTATTCAAGTTATTCTGTAGTATGGTTTAATGAAACCACTTTTGGTGTTTATAGATATTATTATGATAGCTATACCATCTTATATATTTATGTTATTGATAAATCTACAGATACTGTAACTATGGTAAAAAATTATAGTTACAATTCAGATAAAATACAAATATATGCCTTAAATGTTGGTTTAGGTTATCTTATATATAACCCTAAACAATTAATTTATTATCAAGTTAAATTAGAAGGGGAAACTCATACTATAGGTGCTTATATAAATGATAATTATTTTGGAACATCAATGGATACTACAGCCACTGCAACTGATTTATTGGTTGGAAAAACAGCTTATTCAAAGAATGAGATTATAACCGGTACAATGCCAAATAATGGAGCATTAAACTATACACCATCAACATCACAACAAACTATACCAGCGGGATACACATCAGGTGGTACAATATCAGCTGTAACATCGGCAATAGATAATAATATACAAGCAAATAATATTAAGAAAGATATTGAAATTTTAGGGGTAACTGGAACGTATGAAGGCTCTGGAGGAGGTTCTGGGGATGTAAAATTATTTGAAACTGTAGAACAAATGCAAGCAGATACTAATCCACAAGATGAAGATTTAGCGATTGTATATAATACAGAGCTATCTGATTTGACTGCAACTACAGAATTTCAAAAAGCTATATTTCCTAGAACAGTGACATTAAGTTCTTCTACTTCGTCATCTCGTTCAATACAACTTCGTATAGACCCTGCTGATGGTAATAATTGCTTACGTGGTACTTGGAGCAGGTCTCGATTCTATCTTAATGGATGGGGGTCACTTAATGCATATGAGGTCACTTATAACTCTAGTGATGGTCTCACATATATTTTAGAAACGGTTAATGATAAACGTGTTTTTAGTGATACCACTGTTGATTTTGGTGCAACACTTAAATTCTATGGTTCGTGGAGAGACGCTTTTGGTAAATTTATACAAATTGCAACTGGCGAATTTAATGGATTGTTTCAATATAGTTCTTCTTTACAAAATTATGTTATTCCTATAACTCAATTATCAGCTATCCCAGAAAATGTTTATGGAGACATTTTTATTGGTAAACAAGGTGTTGAACAGGGTGCATTGAATGTGATGACAAATCTGAATGAAGAGCAAATTAGACATCGAGTTACAATTTATGACAGTATGAGTAATCTTACACCGATTAACGATATTACAAATATGGCTGGTTTCTTTGCTAATTCATCCAATCTTGTCAATCTTCCTTTCATAAATTTGTCTAATGTGACAAATGTTACAAGGGTGTTTTACAATTGTAATAATCTGAGTGATAAATCTCTTTCAACTATTGCCAATATGATGCCAGTTGCTTCTCAGATAAATAATTCTTTAGTTTACAATATTGGTATCACTTCAAATAGATTTTCGCAAGTAGACAAAGACATTTTATTCAATAAGGGTTACTTGGACTGTAATCAGAATACCGAAGGTTGGTCAAATCAATATATTATTAATGACACTCCTCTTGACAAAGGTGAAGATTATGATATTTATGGAAATACCTTAAGACTAGCCTTACGTACCACATATAACAATGTCGCATCTATTAATGTTTCTGGTACTGGAGATTTATTCCTATTAGTCAATGAATTTATGGGATGTAATGTAGTTTCAGTAGATATTAGTAATCTGGATACATCTCAGGTTTATGATACCCAAATGATGTTTAGGGATTGTAAAAATTTAAAATCTTCTCCAGATTTTAATACCTCTAATGTGACGAATATGCACGATATGTTTTACGATTGTGTAAATCTCACTTCTGTATCTGATTATGATACATCTAATGTTACAAATATGGTGTATATGTTTGGTAACTGTGTAAATCTTACAACTCAACCGAATTTCGATACCTCTAATGTTACCAATATGTCTTATATGTTCACTAATTGTAATAAATTGACTTCTGTAAACAATTGGGATGCTTCTAATGTAGTTGATATGCATAGTATGTTCTATAATTGTGTTGGACTAGTTTCTGTTTCGAATTTAATCATTGGAAGTGGAACTAATGTAACGTGGATGTTTGATGGATGTCATAATTTGCAATCAGTATCAAATTTGACTATTGGTGCTACAAATTTGAGGTATATGTTTAATGGATGTTCTAACTTGGTAACTGCACCAGATTTTAATACTTCAAATGTAGAGAGTATGTATTCTATATTTGCGAACTGTACTAATTTGCAAAACGTACAAGAATATGAAGTATCTAATCTTAAATCTCTCGAAAGGGCATTCGATAATTGTAATAGGTTGTCCAATTCTTCTATTCAAAACATCATTAATATGTGTCTCAACAGTAATATTTCAACTTATAAGAATTTGATGAATAACAATTACTCTAGTCCATTTTCTGGAACAAATATTACAAATACACGTTATCAAAATCGATGGGCGGAATTATCAGAAGCCGGTTGGTCTTATTAAGATAAATTTAAAAAGAGTCATATTAGTGGCTCTTTTTATTTCTGTAAAATATTATTGAGGTAGTTTCTAATTTAAATGAAATGGAGGAGACACAATTGGAAGTAGATATAAATACAATATACAATCAGTTAAATTACCTAGATGAAACAAAACAAGAAATAAAACAAGCTTTAATAAATAAGGGGCAAGAGGTAACATCTGAGCAAACGTTTAGAAGTTATGTTAATAATATAAATAATTTAGGTAATATAAAATTATTTAATACTGTGCAAGAAATGCAAGATGACCCAACAGCTAAACCGGATGATATGGCAGTAGTTTATAATATAAATGAAAATGAAATTACAAATTTAGATACAACTTATAGTAATCTTTGGTTGCCAAAAGTAGTAGCGAATCCATATCCATCAATTACAGCATTATTAAGTATAAATCTTTCAACTACAGGTCTTGTGGCTTTTACGTGTAATGAGGATGATAAATATACAATTAAATTTGATATAGATACAGATAAAACAAATCTTATAGTAAAAATAGTTGTGCATTTCTTAGACCACATATATGAGTATAATTGTTCAAGTGAGAAAAATTATTTTGAATTAAGTGGTTTAGGCGGTGTATATTTATCTGAAACAGCTACTCGTACATTTACACCAATGCAAGTAGAAGACCCAAGTGGTAAAGTTGGTCAAGCTATTGCATTAGTTCAGAAATTATTTAGATATGGTAATGTTGATTTCTCAGGTCTTTATACATACTCTGGAATGTTAAATAGTTGGGTAGGTACTACAACACAGTATTCAGCTACAGATGATGATGTTATGGCTGTAGGTTACTTTGGTGCAAATGGTGGTTCAGTTGGTACATTAAATACGATAAAGTATTTTAGTAACTATACAGAGTTAGATGATTTTCAAAATTATATAAATAAATATGCAAATTTGTATCAGACATTGGATGTTACAAATGTAAATTCCAATTTGTTCTTTAGAAGTTATTATAATGAAACTTTAAGCAATATGTCTGAAATAAATTGTGTAAATATACAAAATTTATCTGGTAATGATATGTGTAATCTTTTCAGTGGTTTTAAATTTTATGCATTAAAAAATACAGGTAATTGGAATTTCGAGAATATTAATAATACAGCTGATATGTTCTCTGGATGTACCAATTTAACATATATAGATGGTATATCTAAATGGAATGTTGCAAATGTAACAAATATGGCTGGAATGTTCAGAGATTGTTATAGACTGGGTATTAATAACGGTGAGGTATTTTTACATTGGAATACAGCAAATGTAACTAATATGTCGAATATGTTTGTACGATGTACTCTATTAGGTAATAATATATCAAGTGGTACTACAATTTATTTAATCTATAATATGTCAAATTTTAGTTTTGAAAATGTAACAACTACAGCATATATGTTTTCAGGTTGTTCAAGTTTAATGGGATTTAATGCATTTAATCTTCCTCATTTAGCACCAAACTTGGTAAATACATCTGGTATGTTTATGGGGTGTAAAAATTTAGTTAAGTTTGATAGTAGGGATACTTATTCAAATTCACTAGGCTTAGATATGGTAAATGTAATTGATGTATCAAATATGTTTGCGGAGTGTAGTAATCTAAAAGCATTACAAATTGGAACATTTAATGAAGTGCAGAATACTGAGAATATGTTTAAAAATTGTACAAGTTTAATTAACATATCGTTTAATATGAAATCAATTAATCATACATCCGCAGTTAATATGTTTGCTGGTTGTAGGTCACTTACATACCTATCAAATTTAAGTATTTCTGGTATTAAGTATATGACTAATATGTTTGCAGATTGTACGTCCTTATCTAGTATTAGTAATTTTCAAGAGGGGTATAAGACTATTTCAGGAAATACTGCAAATGCTGTATCATTTGAAAATATGTTTGCTGGTTGTAAGTCAATGGTAGGTGTGCCATCGTATATAACATTTAATACTACAAATGTTAGAATAGTAAATGGTATATTTAGAAACAGCGGTATTGTGCGTACAGTAGGAACTTTTTGGAATTTTCCAAATGTTTCAGGTAGGGTATCTGGAATATTTAATAGATGTTTTCATTTAGCAGAATATAATCTTTCACGTGCAAATATGCCAAATATTACAGAGTTTACAGCAGATTGTTGGTCATTAAATACACATAAAGCCTCATTAAATATGGAAAATGCTAGATTTGATAATATGTCAAATCTTAATCTTGGTTTTGATGGTGGTGTATCAGGTATAAGAGCATATAATTTATATGCACCAAAATTAAATATTAACACAGGTTTTAGTATTTTAGATATTAATTTTGCAAATGCAACTATTGATAGTATAAAATTAAATAATTTTATATATGGTGGACACGGAGTTAATCTTAATTTATTAGGACTAAATGTTATTGGTAATAAGCCAACTAATACTTCTGTAATGATTGGTGCTGGTACATCACAATATAGTACAGTATTTTATTTAGATTTAGATTTTGAATTAACTTCAGAAGTTACAAATATGAGTAGAATGTTTATTGCTGCTCAAATGTTTACAATGCTTCCAGAGAATTTACCATATTTTCCTTACTTTGTTAATTTTAATACAAGTAAATGTACAGATATGTCATATATGTTTTATAATACAAATATGTCAGCAGAGTTACCAACATATGATACATCTAACGTAACTAATTTAGCATATATGTGTTATAATCAAAGAAATCCAGACGGAATGCATAATGCTCCACCATTTGATTTATCTAATGCAATAAATTTGTGTGGAATGTTTAGAAATTGTATATACTTAGAAAATGTACCGGAATATAATTTATATAATGCTAACGATATTAGCTTAATGTTTGCATCAAGTGCTGTTGGTAGAAGTAATGCTTCAATACAGAATATTATAAACAGTTTCTTATCAATAAGACCAGATAGTCCGGTAGTTAAAAATTTATCAGTTCAGAATACATCAAGTCCATTTTATGGTACATCTATAACTAGTGATAAATATAGTGATAGATTACAAGAACTTGATGATGCTGGTTGGACATATTAATTTATATAAAAAGAGCCTTTAAGCAGGTTCTTTTTATTTTGTAAAATATTATTGAGGTAGTTTATATTTTTATTGGAATGGAGGAAGAATTAGTGGACGGTATAGATATAAATACAATATATAATCAACTTAATTACCTAGATGAAACAAAATCAGAAATTAAGCAAGCTTTAATTAATAAAGGTCAAGAAATATTAGATAGCCAAACGTTTAGAAGTTATGTTGATAACATTAATAATTTAGGTATGCTTAAACAATTTAATACCGTAAATGAAATGGAAGAAGATACCACGGCTAAAGATGGTGATATTGCACTTGTATATAATTTAAATGAAGAAGAATTTGAATTTAATAAATACTTTAATAATATTTGGTTTACAAAAGTTGCACATATAAATATGACTATGTCAGCATTTTGTTGGGATATTTCCGAAACTCCGGGTGTATACCAAGATTATGTTAAAGTATATGATTTTAAATCTCCTGATGGCACATCTACAATGCAATATACTATTCATTGTATGGCAAGTAGTAATGCTTGGCTTGGAGCTGAATTAAAGTTTAGTTGTAATGGTGAAACTGTAACATTTTTAATGAATGAAGATTATGTTATTAAACGTCAAGATGATATACAAGGACCAGTAACTTTAAATAATATTGTAGGTAATTCATATGCTTTAGATGGAACAGGTATAGATGTTACAAAACAATCTATTAGAATGCAATTACTTGAGGTATTACCACTTATAGCTAGATTTGGTACAAGTGATTTTACAGGTTTATATAAATACTCAAATATATTAAATGATTGGGAGTTAGCACCAACACAATTAACTGCTGTAGAAAGTGATGGTATGGCTGTTAGATATTACGGACCAAACGGTGTAACTAAAGGTGAAATAGATACTATGAAATACTTTAATAATGCAACAGTTAATAATGCAATGAAGTATTTAAATACGTATTATAATTTATTCCAAACAGTTGATGTGACCAATATAGAAAACTATTGGGGAATAAGAACGTTAGCTAATAATAGGAAATACATTGATTGGATAAACATATCAAATATGACAAATATGTCAAATTTATTTAATAATATGACAAGTTTAAGGTATTTAGATGTATCTAATTGGGATATGTCAAATGTTGTAGAGACTGTTAATACATTTGCAGGTTGCAGTAATTTATGTACACTTGATTTTAAATCTAATACATCATTTGCAAATATTATAAATGCATATAGGATGTTTTCAAATTGTCAATCTATGACACGCTTTGATGTAGTTAACTTGGATTTTAGTAATTGTGTTAATACATCGTTTATGTTTTCGAATTGTTATGCATTACGTACTATTAATATATTAGATTGGAATATGTCTAATGTGTTAGATGGGTCACAAATGTTCTCATATTGTAATTCTATTAGTAGTATGCATTTAGGTAATAATGTTTACAGTATGCGTTTTCCAAACGCACTAAACTTATCAAGAATGTTTTTGGGAAGTGGTATACAAAACTTAGGACCACATTATTGGGGACCACATATTACATTTTATGCACCTAAGGTAACTAATATTTCTGGTATATTTTCTGATTGTAATGCAATAACTGTTTCAGCTAATTTTATATCATCAGTAATAAGTACTCAAGCAGAATCATTAGATGCATCATATATGTTTTCAAATTCAACAGTACAAGCTGTATATAATTTAAATTTAGGTGTAGCACCTATAACAAATGCGTATGGAATGTTTATGAACTGTAATTCTATGCAATCATTAGATGGTACAACTATAAATTTATCAAAAGCAAAAAATGCAAGCAGAATGTTTTATCAGTGTAGAAAATTAACCAATTTATCATATTTTCCATTTGGTACGATACCGTTAACAAATAATACAGTATTTACTGAAGTAGAAGATGCATCAGAAATGTTTTACTATTGTACTGGTATTAATAATATAGAGTTTAGAGGAGGTAAACTACTGTTACCTAATGTAAAAACAACTGCTAGAATGTTTGCTGGTTGTTCAAACTTGAATACAATTGCAATAAATTGGAATATGCCAAATTTAGTAAATGCAACAAATATGTTTTCAGCAACTAATGTTAAACAATTTGATTTAAGTCGTGCTAATTTAAATAGCTTATCTAATATAACAAATATGTTTGGTAAGAACTGGACGAGTATAACTTTTACAAATGCTTATATGCCAAATATTACAAATTTTACATTTGATTATCGTGATGCTTATAATGTTTCGGCTTCATATGTATATATGTCAAATCTAAATATATGTAATGCAACAACATTTGAGATACACGTAGGTAGATTAAAAGAAATAAACTTATATAATATAAAAACTGGAGAAATTACAAGTGGTAGTGATATGATGGCAAATTGTTGTAATCTATTGTCAGCTAATTTAGCATCAGTCAATCTAAGTCCAAATGCAAATAGTATGAATAATATGTTTAATGCTTGTTATGATATAACATCAATAGGACTTATGTCTAATTATGTATCAACAAGTCCAAGTGTTAATACAATTGGTATGTTTGACCAAGCCCAAAAGTTGAAAACTATAACACCAAGTAACTTCTTTGCAAATATGAATATTACAAATGCTCCATTTATGTTTCAAAATTGCCAAAATGTTGATAATTTAATAATTAATTTGGAGAGTGCTATAAATACAGCTAGAATGTGTAATAACTGTGCAAGTTTGGTAAACTTTACAACAACAGCAACACCAAAATTAGTAAATATGACTGCAATGTTTTATAGATGTACAAATTTAGCTGAAATGCCACAACAATTAGATACAACAAATGTTACAAATATGAGAGCCGCATTTTTTAATTGTCATAAATTTACAAATGTCTTACCAAATTTAAATTTAGAAAATATTGTTAATGATGGTGTATATGGATTGTATTGGGGATGTATAAATTTAGTAGATATAGATGTAAGCAATTACAAATTAAGTAAGGCATTAAATATAGGTACTATGTTTACGTGTTGTAATAATTTGAGTAATAACTCAATACAAAGTATAATAAATATGGTTTTAAACGCTACAAATGTTACAATTGAAAATAAAAATTTAGATAATACAAAAGTAACAAGTCCTTTCTACTGCACACCATTTGATAATAGTTATTATCAAGATAGATGGCAAGAGTTAGATGATGCGGGTTGGTCATATTAAAATATATTAAGAGGAGAGGGTGTACTCCCTCTTTTTATTTTTTTGTAAATTTTTTAAAGAAGTTTACAGTCTGACAGATTTACAAACATAGTCGAGTATGTTAATATAATGTTCAAGAGGTAGAACGATATGAATTTAGATAAAATTTTAGAAGTATGTTTAGGTCAAGCACCTGAAGCGATATACTTTACATTATTTATAGTATGTACCAAGAAATTAAATAGTAAGAGATTATTTTTATTGATTATAAATATTACCGAATACGTAATGTTGTTTAATGTGTTAGCTTATAATATATGGGCACATATAATTTTCTTTATAACCGAGTATTTATTATTGAAAATCTTATATAAAGATGAAGCACAAATTACTGACGTATTTACGTTGGGTATCGCAAGTGTGATACTAATTATTACAAGTGCAATTTTGTATGGAATATTTTGGAAATTAACAAATAATTATTTATTATATGTTGTTGTACATAGATTTGTATTATTTACAATATTATGTTTAGTCAGAAATAAGTTACCAATCATTCAAAAGGTATATAAAAAGCTTTGGAATAGAGATGATACAAAACGCAAACCTATAAAGTCTACTACATTTAGAGCGTTAAATGTTGTGTTATTTAATGTTAGCTTCTTTGTTATTAACCTAGGAGCAATATTTATGTTAATACAGAAAGGTGGTGTTTAACTATGGGTGGCTGGAGTAGTTGGTTTTGGATTTTTGATGTAGTAGAAGGAGAATAATTATGGAAAAATTTAGGCAGAATTTACCTAATCTTATCTTTAATATTGGTGAGACCTTGGTTATTTTCTTGATAGGCAAGCTATTAAACTTGCCTATCTCCTACATAATTTTGGTAATGCTAGCATTTATGATAAGTAGAGGTTTCTTTGGTAAAGCACTACACTTTAAAACTTGGTATAGATGTTTAATATGGAGCTCACTAATAATGTTGAGTTTATTTGTGTTATTGAAGGTGGATTTACCCGTATCAATTACTTTTGCAATATTTAGTGCATATATAATGACCGGTAAATCAAATATAAATGATATGTATCTATGGACTAATAATGGTGAAAGTAGTAAATATCAAGATATATTGGATTATATAAAATACAATGAATATGATACCAAATTATTAGAATTTGAAGATAAGCTTAAAGATAGAAATAATTTAGATTTCTTGATATATAAATATAGATTTAAAGATGGTAAAACATTTTCAGCAATATCTGAAATATTAGAGATGGATAGTCCAAGAATTGTAGAGCATTTGGATAAAGTTGCATTTGCATTGAGAATGTATTGTGGCATTTAATTGTTAATAAATAAGAGGTTATTAATGACCTCTTATTTTTTATGCAAAAATTTTAAAAAATTTTGTTTTATCAGACTGACGATTAAAAAATTATTATGCTAAAATTAAATTAATAAATTAAAAGGGAGGAACAAGATATGTATAACCCAGTAGAAATTAGTCGTATTGACCGACAAATTGAAGATTTACAAAGGCTAAAATCAAGTTATCAAGCAATGCCACAACCAATTAATAATATTATAACATCACCTACAACATCAGCATCAACACCGTTGTTTGAAGCGAGATTTACAACAGAAAATCCATCAGATATATTTGTACAAAATAAAACAGCTTTTATTGATTTGAAGAATGGAAAGTTGTCAATAAAGGAACCTGATGGAGAATTAAAAGAGTATTTTATAGTATTGCCAAAAGATGAAAAAGATGTAAAGATTGAAAATCTTGAGAGAAAATTAAGGGATATGGAAAACAGACTTAATGCTACTTATCTACAACAATTACCATCAGAAATGTCAGCAGATACAATAAATAACACAACAACAAATACTTATACTACAACAACTGTAAATGCTGAAAATTCTACAGATTTTAGTGACAGTAATACAGGTAATAATGGTGGGTCTAATAAGAAAAGTGGCAAGATAAAATTTGGTAAATAGGAGGTAATTAAACAATGAATTTACAAAATTTTATAGGTCAATTAAATGCTAGTAAGAATCCATTTGCAATGGTTTTAGGAATGCTTCCAAATCAAAATTTAAAATCTACTTTTTCAAATTTAATGCATAGTAATAGTGATGAGGAAAGAGCTCAAAAGATAGCTGACATCTGTAATCAAAAAGGAATAACAAAGGCACAGTTACAACAGATGTTACAACAAAATAGATTTTAATTGCAATTAAAATAAATAAATTTAATGGAAGGAGGACAGTATACTATGGAAAATGGTAGTTCTGGTTTAACTGCGGCAGATGTGTTAGCGTTAATGAATAATGGTAACTGTAACAATGATGTTATGGGAGGTGGTTATTTCTGGTGGATTATAATTTTCTTTATAATAGCTGGAATGTTTGGTGGTAATGGAAATTTCTTCGGAAATGGAAATACAGCTACAACAGCATTTGTAGCAGACCAATTTAGTAATCAAAATGATAAATTTCTAACCTCTCAAAATCACGATGCAATTAATCAAGTAAATCGTGATGTACTTGAAACATCATTTGCTAATGCTAAAGAGACATTAGAAAACAGATACAATAATGCACTACAAACAAATCAACTACAAGCTCAAATGTCAAATGACAATTTAAGAACTCAAATGCAGTTATCAAATAACGCATTAGAGGGACAAATGCAGATGAGCAGATATGCACTTGAGAATCAAATGCAAACAAGCAATAATGCTTTAAATGCTCAAATGCAATTAGCAAATTGTTGTTGCACATTAAGAGAGGAAGGTCAAGCTAATACACAAAGAATTCTTGATAAACTTTGTGAAAATGAAATATCTAACTTAAGAGATAAATTGGCAGATAGAGATAGAGAACTTCAAACAGCTAGGTTCCAAATTTCTCAAATAGACCAAACAGCTAACCTTACAAATACATTAAGACCATTCCCACAACCAGCTTATATCACAGCATCTCCATATCAATCATATTATCCTTATGCAGGTGCATATGGATACGGATATGGTGTATCAGGTGTTGTGTAGGAAGGGGGAATAAACTATGTTAAGAGCTTATTCTAAAAACATAGAGGTAAAGGCAGGAAATGCAATACCGTTTAATGTAGATAAGTTTGATGTAGGTAATAATATTGGACACACAGCAGGTGCTAGTTCAATTACAGTGCGTAATGCTGGTTTTTATGAAGTCAATTTAGACATAGCATTTACAACCGCAGTAGCTCCTACAGCACAGCCTGTAACAATACAATTATATGCTGATGGTGTAGCAATACCTGATGCAATAATTTCTACAAATGTTACAGCAACAGAAGTTGTTAATGCATCATTTAATACAATAATTGGTGCCACTAGAGGGTTTCCATCTCAAACAGTTAGTTTAACTGTTATCCCATCTAATGATATAACAATCACTTCAGTTGCTATAGGTATAGACCAATAATGGTCATATGTGCAAAATTTAGTAAAGTCTCAGATGTACTGAGACTTTATTTTTATGTTAAATCTCACATAAAATCTAAATTTTTAATACAAAAGTAAAATATTAATAGATACAAATTTTTTCATAAAGGAGGTATATTATGGAAGAAGAAAAATTGTTACAAACAGAAGAGGGTATATTTCAAGTAGAAGTGCCAGATACTGTAGAATTACCTGTTATCGAAAATCCAGATGACAGAGAGTATGAGAAGGTAGAAATTGAGTGTGAGGGAGGTTTATAATAATATGAGTAAAGTTTATTACAATCAAGCAGACCCAAGATGGGCAAATCACCCTTATACTTGTGATGTTGCTGGTTATAGGGATAAAACAATAAAATCATCAGGCTGTGGTGTAACCTGTGGAGCAATGATTATATCTAGTGCAAAGGAAATTATATATCCAGATGCTATGGGAGATATAGCTATGGCAAATGGTTATAGAGTACCCGGAGGTACGGCAGATGGTTTCTTTACATACATTTGTAATAGATGGGGATTAGAGATAGAGAGAATACATTCATCATATGATGCTTTTGATAAATGTAAAAATGGTTATTTTGTAGTTATGTGTGCTGGTCCTGGATTATGGACTACAGGCGGACATTTCATATTAGCTGTAGGAACTAGAGGAGATGAAATACAAATATATGACCCATATTTATATGCTGGAAAATTTACAACAGCAAGTAGAAGAGGTGCAAATGCATCTGTAGAGGGTAATAGTGTATATGTACAAATAGATAAATTTAAACAATATTCAAATATACAAAGATTGTATGCTATAAAAGTAGGAAATGTTGAACCAACACCTGCACCAACACCAGAACCATCAACAGGACATAAAGTAGGTGATGTTGTTACAATTAATGGTGTGTTCACATCATCAAATTCTACTAAGAAATTAACACCACTTGTAAAAACAGGTACTATAACATATATAGCTGATGGAGCACCAAATCCATATTTATTAAATAATGGTAATATAGGTTGGACAAATGATAGTTGTATAGTAAATGGTGATGCACCAGCACCACAACCAACGCCAACATATAAAACAGGTACAGTAAGAGTAAATAGTTCACTAAACGTAAGAAGTGGACCAAGTACTGGTTATGGTGTAGTAGGTTCATTACATAATGGTGATAATGTAACTATATATGAGGAAGAAAATGGTTGGTATAAAATAGGTGACAGTAGATGGGTATCAGCACAATATGTTGTAGTAGGTGGAAGTACACCAACACCACAACCAGTAACAAAAACAATGTATGTAAAAGTTAATAGTAGCTTAAATGTACGTAGTGGACCAAGTACAAATAATTCTATAGTAGGAAGCTTATCAAATGGAACTAAAGTTACTGTATATGAAGAAAGAAATGGTTGGGCAAGAATTGGTGATGGTAGATGGGTATCAGCTCAATATCTAACATCATCAGGTAGTTCGTCAAGACCAAGTACAGTAGGACAAACTAAAGTACTAAAATCACATACAACACTATATAGTACACCAAATTTAGGTGGTACAACATATAGTTATTTAGCTGGAACATCTGTTAAAATACTTGAGAATACAAGTAGTACAGTAGATAAAATCTATGTACCTAAAACAGGAAGAACAGCATATTGTAGAAATAATGTATATAAATAAAATTTAAAATATAAAATAGGTATGCACAATGCATACCTATTTACATCTTATATAAATTATTATATAATACACATTAAGAAAGTGTGAGGTATATGATAATTGTAAATGCAGATGATTTAACACCTGTAGAAAATCATCAAGGGTTATATATTAAGAGAGATGATTTATATAAACCATTTGGAGATAACACCGTTAATGGTGGTAAATTAAGACAGTGTTATAAGTTAATAGAAAATATTAAAAATAATTATGACGGTGTGATAAGTTGTTGTAGCATATATAGTCCACAAGCACCAATTACATCGGCAGTTGCAAAATATTTTAATATGAAAGCTGTAATATGCTATGGTGCTACAAATCAAGATAGACTAAATATTTTAGAAATGCCTAAAATATCAAAAAATTATGGTGCTGATTTAAGAATAATATCTTCATCAGGTATACACAAGATACTTTATAATAAGGCTAAAAAGATAGCACAAAATGAAAATTTATTTGTAGTAGATTATGGGTTTAATATAGTAGATTATCCAGATATAATGTTTTCAGCAATAAGTAGACAGGTAGAAAATATACCAGATGATTTAGATAATTTAGTAATAACTTGTGGAAGTGGTATAACTACAACCGGAGTACTATTGGGTATTGCTAAATATAAAAAACGAGTTAAAAATATTTATTTAGTTGCAACAGCACCTGATAGGCAGAAGTTAATTAATAAAAATTTATCTGCAAATAATGTATATGCTAATTATACAATTATAGATTTATTTCATCAGGTTGGATTTAAGTATGAGAATAAGCTATATAAAACATTTGATGGTATTAACTTTCACCCAAATTATGAAGCAAAAACATTTAATTGGTTAGAAAATAATATAAATTACAATAAAGAAAAAACATTATTATGGGTAGTTGGTGCTGAACCACAAATATAAATATATTAAATAGGTAGCAATACCTATTTTTATTTTAGTAAAATATTAGTAGGGTAAAACATATAATACAAAATGTGTGGGAAAATTATTTACATATTTTTAAAATTATGTTAATATAAGTGGGAGCGATATAAATGGAAAAGTTAGAAGAGGTATCAAGAAATGAATTATTAGCACTTACTAAAGGTGAAACAATAACTAGATATAATAAGGCACAAGCATATAAGGGGTTTAGTATAGTAAATATAGATACAACAGATATATTATATCATAATGCATTAGTAATAACTTGTAAAGTAGGTGATTATAATGATACAGTTGAACTAGAAGATATTTTATATTGGATAGAAATGAGTGCTGAGTATAATCAAGGTAATCAAATAAATACTAAAGGTGTAACACAAGCTATTATGAATTCAATAGATGGAATGGATATTAAAGTAGATTGCACTTGTGGTGATTTTAAATATAGATTTGCATATCAGGCAACAGTATTAGGTTATAAATACGGTAGACCTGAAAATAGACCAAATAGATTTAAAAGAACAAATAAAGATAATCACGGAGCGTTGTGCAAACATTTAACTAGTATGCTAAGTAATAAAAGATGGTTACAGCAAGTAACAAGTAAAGTGATGGACTGGTTAGAGGAAAATATAGATGATGTAAATGCTTTTTTAAATCTATCTGGTGATAAAGTACTAACATTGCCAAATGAATTGGCAAGACAAAATGCTAAGTATAGGTGGCAAAAAGCTAGAGAACAATCTCAAGAAGAACCACAACAAGATGTAGAACCAGACAGTAGTGAGCAGACACCTCAAGATAATAAACCATCAAATGTACAAGGTAATAATCCATCTACAAATAGATTAAATAATATTAATGATGAGGAGGTAACTGATAATAATGAGCAGTAATGAAGAA